>VTLG01000187.1_pt1 | contig 19193 bp, 12 predicted proteins | sample 4694571 | NCBI WGS metagenome assembly VTLG01 (sample SAMN12604809, study PRJNA352737) | marine metagenome | biome: ENVO:00000447; feature: ENVO:00000209|ENVO:00000569|ENVO:01000036; material: ENVO:00002151; isolation source: viral sequences binned using virsorter ...
TCATCATGGTTTAGAGATCCAGTATTTTGACTTGTACGGCTTTGCATGTGAACACCTCTAGTACCATTGGAACTCGTACCACAGTTCTGTGATTGCCAAAGTAAATCTCCGAAGTCTGTTGCATTACCAGGTGATTGTATTGTTATATACTCAATTGTTTCAACTGAATCATCTGCAGTGTTATAAGTATGAGCACCACCACAAATAACACCTCTAGTAGCATCAGCTGAAGCTGATCCCCAATATTTACCTTCGGTCATATCTCCAAAATCTGTTGCATTTCCAGTAGTTGAAACAGTTATATAATCCATAATATTATGATAATGTGGAAAAGTACCAGAATATCCTCCTGCAAAAACTCCTCTAGTTGAATCTGCTAAGCCAGATCCTCCCCATCTACCATGAGATACATCTCCAAAATCTGTACTATTTCCAGTATTGGCAACAGTTATATATTCCATTCCAGTATCATTATTATTATAATCTCTATGTACTCCAAAAACACCTCTGGTACCATCACATAGACCTGCTGGATAACCTGTAGATACTAGTAAATCACCGAAGTCTGTAGCATTACCAGTAGTACCAATAGTGATATAATCTATAACATCACTTTTATTACCACCTCCAAGATTACCACCTGCAAACACACCTCTAGTTATATTAGATAAAGCACTGTTTCCATACTTTTGGTTATCTGTACCAGTTCCAAATGATGAGGCATTACCTGTTGTTGTTATAGCAAAGTATTCAATAGAACTACTTTTATAATAATTATTAATAATACCTCGATCGCCACCGTTAACGAAAGGTGCAGCACCACCAACAAAAGTCAGTGATGCAGCTCCTCCACCAAACCCAGAAAAGCCAGCTAATGGACTCATTTTTATATAATTCATGATTAAATGTTATTTCTTAGGAGGAGCTGTGCCCCATAAGTCACTAGAACCTGTTGTATAAAAAGCTATGTTTGCCCAATAAGCAGAAACTTCGAACAGCATTCTAGTAAATGCCGTTTGATCGGAACCATTTGGTCCTGCTGTGGATTCACCCATATCTTCTGATGCTGTTCCTGCGCCTGTACCACTATTACTCCAAGTATCTTGGCTAGTCATTTTCCAAGTTTCAGTTTTAAAAACTTGTCCATCTCGTCCCCAGCGCATGTAAGACCAATGCCCTGATGTTGGTGCTGTATTAGTCCAATAAGGATCTTCATCTATTCTAGTAGTATAATTAGAATCCCAAAAATCATAAACTGAATAAAAGTTTCCGTAAGTATCGTTTTGATATCTATCCATATAAGCAAACCAAACAGTTCCATTACCAGTTGGAGGAAAGCTTAATACATTAGCTGGCCATGAAGTCGCTTTATGGTGTCTAAAAAATCTAAAGGTATCCCCTGGCCATAATGATCCTGGTCCATAATTTCCATCATCTAGCATGTAGACAAAGGCAGCCCAAACGAAATCACCACCCATATTATAATTATATTTACTGTTATAACTAATCGTCCCATCTGTATTGAATTGCCAAAAACATGCAGGTCCATCATGTTTGGCATAATTAACTATTCCGGTAGGTAATCCTGTCAAGTTATCAGGTGTACCAACTGTTATAGAATCACCACTTTTATTGTAAGATTCTAAACGAAAAGTTTCAGATATTTTATCAAGTGCATAACCACCATCTCCTAAAGTACCACTGTCGATAGTACCTATATCAAAGAATACATCAGCTCCACTTTGTCCAGCTAATCCTCCAGCTTCATAAGCTGAAACTAATGAAGAAGCCCCTCCACCAAAGCCAGATAATCCAGCAATTGGGGCTTCTTTAATTGTAGGATATATTAGCATTAGCTTGTTTTCTGTTGATTACCAATAACAGTCCATTCAGCTGAAGCTGTCTTGATGATGGTATAGCTATGAATATCGACACCTGATGAACCACCTCCATCTGGTGCAGATCCTCCAACCCAGTTCTCAGTGACACCTGCTCCATCAATAGTTAACTGCGCACAGAAACCAGAAGCATTAGCAGTAGTAATTAGAACTACTGTAACAACATCACCTACAGCCATCTTACTGTTCAAAGTTGTTGAACTGTTATAGCGAAGGTTAGGTGTTGCAGTTGTAGATTCTGCTGTTGTGAATAGGAAGACGTTACCATTAGCAAGGTCTAAGTTAGTTGCATCACTAAGCTTACCTGCAGTAACTGTCACATGCTCAGTCAGAAGACCAGCTAAGTCAAGACCTGCTAGTGTACCTACTGAAGTTAGTGAGCTACCTACAACTGAAGATCCAAGTGTTGTTGCACTTAGAACTGATACATTATTAATCTTAAATTCTTGACCTGTTGCAGCATTAACGTGCTGGTTAAAGTCCCAAGAATCAGTTGAGTTTGTCCATGTAATTGTCTTGTCGGACGCACCCTTTAGGGTTATGCCTCCTCCATCAGCGGTACTGTCTGAAGGTGAAGCGACAGAACCAATTTCTATATTTTTATCATCTACACTTAGTGTAGTAGAATTTACAGTGGTGGTTGTCCCATTAACTGTCAAGTCCCCACTTAATGTAAGAGCAGCTGCGTTAACTGTTCCTGTGAATGTAGGAGAAGCCTTCGGTGCTAAAGTACTTACGCCGACTTCTACGTCAGATCCACTGTTGTCGTATACAAGAGTGTCTGCTTTTAATTTTCCGTATGCCATAGTTTAAACTATCATCCAAGTTGAGTTTTCAGGAATTGTGACTACAGCACTACTATTGACTGCAATCGGCCCAACTGAATGGGCATTTTTAGTAGATGTAATACTATAACTAGTAGTTACTGTTCTTTCATTTTCTACAAATATTTCATCATTACCACCACCTGTTGCACCTGCAGCTGCTGGAGCGGCGAATGTTAAAGTCCCCGATCCATTCGTAGTTAAGATATGACCTGAACTACCGTCAGCTGGAGGAAGTAGGAAGGTAACGTCACTTGCAACCGTAGCAGGCGCACGTAGTCCTATGTAATTAGTACCTTGTCCTGAGTCTTCGTAATACCTAGTAGCAGCTCTGTTTGCATATAACGTATTTCCAACAAAAGTACCTCCTGCGAGTGGCATTTTGGAACTATCTGTTGTTGAATCTGATCCCCATGATAAAGCTCCACTTCCGTCGGTCTGTAAACGTTGTCCAGACGTACCATCTGCAGCTGGAAGAGTCCATGTAACATTAGAACTTACTGTAGCAGGTGCTTGGAATGCTACCCAATTCGAGCTATCAGCATCCGCAAATCTTATATCTTGTTGAGCATTTAATGTTATATTACCAGTAAAAGTACCTCCTGCAAGAGGCATCTTATCTGCACCACCAGAAGCCCAAGATAAAGTTCCACTACCATTTGTAGTTAATGTTTGTCCATTTGTACCATCAGCTGCTGGTAGAGTTAACGTTACATTTGATGATATAGCAGCTGGAGCTTGTAATGCTATATAGTTAGAACCATTGGCTGTAGCTTCTTCAAATCTTAAATCAGCTTGGTTATCCATGACCAGATCACCAGTCATAGTACTACCAGCTGTAGATACTAAATTACCTGTAGCTGTTACACCACCTTGCCATGCACTTCCACTATATACTTGAAGCTCATTAGCAGATGTATTAAAATATAAATCACCTGCAGCTAGTGCATTACCTCCACCGTCTGTATTAGGTGCAGAACTTGCTACTTGATATTGATCTCCATAATTAGCAACAGAAGTCAGGTTACTTGCACATGTATTGACACTTGCAATAGAACCAGCAACTGTATTCATATTGGTTACATTACTAGATGTACCCAATGTATTCATATCTGCTACAGCATCAGCTGTACCAAGTAATGCTAAATCTGCAACAGCATCAGTTGTTCCAAGTCTACCTATTTCTGTAGCTTTACCTGCTACTGAAGTTACATCAGATGCTATACCAGCTACAGTAGTTACATTACTAGATACACCGGCAACTGTTGTTACATTACTAGATACACCAGCAACTGTTGTCACATTACTATCAATATCAGCAACTTTAGTAACATTAGCCTGTATTGTAGCTACTTTATCTAAATCATCTATAATATCTGATGTAGCTAATGTATTCATATCAGCTACGCAATCACTAGTACCTAGCAAAGCCATGTCAGCTACGCAATCAGTAGTACCTAGTAATGCCATATCTGCTACAGCATCGGTTGTACCAAGACGTCCTATCTCTGTAGACTTAGCTGCAACAGCAGCAACATCAGCAGCAACAGGTGTTTGTCTGTGGAATTTATAAGTATTAAGTGTACTAGTTGTCTCTACAAGTAAACCTAATCCTGCACCGTATGTAGTACTGTTAGCTAAACCATTAATAGTAACTGTTGAGTTCCCGATAGTACCATTGGCGATTGTTGCCACACCACTACCGGAGCTGGTGAAAGCACTAGCCAAGGATTTAATACTAACAATAGTGCCAGCACCATCGTTAATATCAGGATTAGTGTTAGGAAAGGATGTTTCATTGTCAATTGCTACAAAACCACCAACTTCATCTACTAAAGCTACTACTCGTAAATCAACAGCACCAGGAGTTACAACGAAGCTATCCTTAGTACCATCAGTAGGCCATGATTCAGTACTTTTTACTACTTCATCTGGACTGCCAGTTTTTCTATAGAAGTTATCATGTACAGCTTTTGTAGTATAAATAGTATTGTTATCCGCAGTATGTCCAGATACTTCGTCATTTTGTACAACTAAGCCTGCATCTAATTTAGCTCTAGTTACGCAATCATTAGCTAAATTTGTATGTAAAATAGTAGTACCTGCAATATGATGATTAGTAATTGCATTTTCTGCTATAGCTGCTGACCCTACTGCATCATCTTTAATATCACCCGATTCAATCGTATTCGCTACTATATGAGCAGAGTAGATACTATTATCTGCAATCTGATGTTGACCAACCGCATCGTCTGCTATTTTTGCTGTATTGACTGCATCATTAGCAATAGTAAATTCAGCTTTATCATTACTCGGATTATAAGCTGCTGTTAAGTCTCCTCCTACATCTGCTTTATCAGTTGTGCCATCAGCTTTACCTATAAAAATAGCATGTTCTCTGAGGACATTAAGCATGACGTAACCGTCATTATCAGGTAATCTGATAGTACGATCAGCTTGAGGGTTATCAGCTACTAGAGTAGTTTCATAATCATTATCTGCTGTACCTTCAAATTTAATTACCTTATCTTTTCTTACTTGTATATCACCTTTTAATTGAGTACCTTCAAATCTTTGATGAGGAGGGAATTCAATATTACCATGAAGTGTAGGATTAAGTTTAGATATCTTTTTATCCCATAGATCTTCCAGACCATCTAAAACTTGTATCTGGTTTTGATTTAAATCACCAGCTTTAACTGAAGAACCTGCTTGGAATACTTTACGTCTAGGGGAAGCGTCTGTTATATCAGTCCGTCTCTCTATAGCTATATTAAGATTGGTACTACTAGCAGGATAATTATCTGCTTTAAATGTAATCCTTTTATTAGTTAAATCAAGCTCATAGTGAGTATCTACAGTTTTAGGTTCATATTTACCATAGTCAGCTGAGGCTTCGTTTTCATTTAGGACACTAACGAAAATATCATCAGCTTCGTATGCTGTGAAAGCATAAGTGAATGGACCAGCGCCACCAGTCCCATTATGCATTTGTAAGGTGGTTTCTCTTGTTTCAGTTGCCATAATTATTTAACGGGCATGTTTAAAATGGGTTGTACATTTCTGGTCTCTATTCGTTTAGTATACTTCCTTCTCTTTTTATCTTTAGTTTGTTTAATGAGCTCTAGAACACGAGGATCATTCATAATACTTGCCCAGGCTTTTCTTCTAGCCTTTTGGAATATATTATCAATTCTAATATTATGATTGAAATCCATAGTATCAAAATCTCCACGTTGTCCAGATCTTATGACTCTATTCATTTCTTGAACAGAACCTTGTATACGTTCATCTTCAGCTAATTTATTCAGCTTAAGTTCTAGATTCTGTTTTCCTATAGCTTCTTGGAATAGAGATCTTACTTCAGGACTATCTGATAAATTATCTCCATTAGGTGAGTAATAAGTAGATAATCTAATATCATAGCCACTATCGAATAGTAGTTTCCTACCAGGACTTTGATCTAAATTTAAAGGAATAGGACTGAACATATTAAACATTCTAGTCATAAAATCATGATCTTTTATTTTACTGCCATTTAACAAATCATATTTAATAGGAAGTGGTTCACCAGTTAAATTTTCAGTAATTAAGTTTCTATTACGTAATGCTTGATCAATACCAGAACCTAATTCTCGTGTATATGGAGTAAATAATTTACCTAATTCATTACGTAATCCAGCTAGAGGTACAGTATTATTTGCTATACCAGCAAGTATTCTTTCAGCTTGCCCAGGCCTACCACCTAATAAATCAACAAATTGTTGCATACCAGCTAGGTATGATTTACTAGCAATTCCTTGAGCTAATACTAAAGAGACTTTTTGTAATTCTTTTTCAGTCCATTCACTACCCATCAATTGACTGACATCACCAATATCTGCGATGATTGTCATTATCTGACTGAATGGTTCAATAGACTCATGACCTACCCAGACATCACCTAATTTAATGCTTCTTGGTTGGTACTTACCATCCAGCCACATCTGGCGTTTCTGTCTATCAGCAGGACCATTACCTGTTAAATCTCCTCTCATCCATGCCCATGAAGCCATACTAACTAATGCAGCTCCCATACCAAGACGGCCAGTCTGCAAAGCCTTAGCGTTCATTAGTTCTTCTGTGGAATTGATACCATATTGTCTTACATTATCTAAATTATCAACAGTAGCAAAAGCTATATCATTAAATTCCTTAACTAAGAAATTGAAACCAGGTGTATGTTTAGCAGTTAAACTAAGACCATTAACACCAGTCCGTGCAAAAAGGAAGAAAGGCTTAGCCCATGGGTTAGCAGTAAATACATCATTCAATCCTTTAGCAAATCCAGTTAATTCTTGTGTAAGTGTTACTTCTTTACGTGCGAATTTAGTTGCTTCATCTATTATATTACCATCTGCATCGAAGATCTGTTCATAGAAATCCTGTTCATAAGCAGACATTAACTCCCTAGTAATCTGTGGAGTCTTACCACCTGCAGCTTGGATATCTAAAACACTACGCATAGCTTTCTCTCTAGCCTTAGCTCTACCTAATATGAATGCAAAAGCATCATCAGTAGCAGCCATAAGCTTAGTAGAATAAGTAAGGAATCTGTTGTTATTCATATTCCTAGCCATATTTGCCATAGCAAATGCAGCCTTATCACCATCTGTAGCTCTACCAGAGTCTTCGTAGTAACGTCTTAATAGTTCCCAGTTATTATCATTCCTTGTATATTCAGAATAACGTGTCTTAATACTAGCCACATCACCACTCCAATAGGAGTTAAGTCTAGTTCTAAATAATTCAAAGGATTCAGGTATAGCTTCCATCATTGCATTAATTGAAGCAAGACCTGCTCTTATTGTAGCACTGTCTCCCGTGAAAGGATACCTCATTGTAGCCCCTAAGGTTGTAGAAAGGGGTCTAAGGAAGGTAGCGGTACTTGTACCCATAATAGCTCTCATAGGGGTCTTAGGGCCGCTTAGAACGCTATGTACAAATACACCTTCTAATTCTCTAATTAGAGCACCAGTTCTATCTGGTCCTTTAGCGTCTAATTGACCACCTCTTATCATCTTCTTAGCCCAGTTATCGAAATCTATAAGATTGTTAACTGTCTTCATAGATGAGAAGGTTTCAAATAGAGCATTCATTATCTCATCAGTCTCACCTTCTTTAGCGATCTTTAAGATAGACATGATAGACTCTCTTGTGTCTGCCATCTCTTCTGTTAGTTTGGACTGTACAAAGTTCCTTTGTTTACCAGCACCAATATCTCTAAAGTTTTGTGATTTAATGATTCTTGCTTTCTTTACTTCTGTTAAAGCAGTGACCATAGTATCTATGATCTGAGATGCAGGGCCATCAATATCTCCTAAATTAGCTATATCTGCTAATTCTCTACCAGCAATACCTGTATCTCTAATTTGATGAAGTAATGAACCTACTACTAAATCAGTTACTACTATATTTTTACTAGTAATAGTTTCTAATTTATCAATAGTTTTACCTGCTGAATCAGTGATATCATAAGTATCAGATGTTTTGAATATCTCTTCAAGGTACTCAGATGCTGTCATTTCAGCTGCATTCCTGCCTTCAGTTATCCTTTGATAAGCTAAGATTGAATCACCGAATACTTCAGATAAAGTCTGTCTACCAGCTTTTACTGATTGTATAACAGCTTGATATTTTTCATTACTATATAACTTTCTTAAGATACCATCTACAGTATCTTCACTAATATCAGCCTCTCTTGCTATACGTTCTCTTTGTACAGGAGTTGTTACAGAACCAGTAGAACCTTCTTCAGCTCCCCATTCTGATCTAACTCTCTTCTGTGTTTCCCATGCTTCATAAGGTGTTTGTTCTGATATATGAGCACCTTGATGAGCCTCAGCAATTGGCCTATTCTTGTCAGCTCTGAATTCACCTTCAGCTTTTCTTAGTTGTCTAAGTCCAGATTGAATAGTGACATCTTCTATGTTCTTATTTCTAGCTTGTACTTTAGCTATTACTTTCTTAGAACCTTTTCCTAAAAGTATAGATGCTCCATCAAATAGAGTACCAATACCCATACCTTCAACGATGTTCTTCAATTTCATCCATATAGGATGGTCTGTATCTTTTGTACTTAATGGAGTATCGATAAAACCATAGTGATCACGGAGTGTGCCTAGTGCATTATGCCCATCTGATTCCTTAGATATCAGGTCTGATGTAGCACCTATTGCAGCAGCTCTACCCATACCAGATAGTACTGTTTTACCTCCTAAACCAGCTATAGCAATACCTGTTCTAGCAGCAGTTACTTTAGCTGCAGGTACAATAGCAGCAGCCATAGAACCGAAGTGTACAACACCTCTAAGTAGTTTACCCCACCAGGTTTTTGTTTCTATTGGATTTTCATAGTCAGTGAATGGATGCCAATCAGGTCTATAATAACCTTTCTCTTTTAGTTCCTTAGACATCTCTCCAGAGAGTGCATCAACTGTACGCTCTGGAAAGGTAGCAATGGAAGAAGCGGTGTCTTGTAGACCACCTGAAAGGATAGATTGACCTTCTTTAACTAGCCCTTTGAATCCCCAATTCTCTTTGTTACGTGGATCGTCTTGCTCAGCCTTAGCTTGAGTCTGTTCTGTTTGAACTTGTTGTTCTACTTCTTTAGTAGCGTCACGTTGTCTTTGTAGATCTTCGATGTATTGAGAGGCACCATCAATCATGCCTCTCATTTTATCTTCATCGATCTCTAAAATGGGATCTGTTGCCATTAGATTCTCTTATTGTAATGTCTGCTTAACTAACTCTTCAGCGACAGCAGGTAGTAAATTTTCTAATCTAAGATATGCTGGTAGATCTTGACCAACTATATTTAGAAACTCTTCTCTATCTTTAGCATCGATATTAACTAGACGTCTATACCGTTCATCTATAGTAGAGTACTCTTGAGCTTTATTGGCTTTCTGTCTTAATCTAGCTAGTATTAGTAAGTCTTGAGCATCTTTATCAAATAGTATATCAAGTGGTACATTAGCAGATTGAATAATATCTTTTAATCCTCTACCTGTAATACCATACATACCAATAGTGTTATAACCTTGATTTGCTAAAGCTAATACTTCTCCAACTGATAGTTGTGTTAAAGGAACTTCAAGTTGTGCTACCTCACCATTTTCATTAACTATAGTATCATACCCATTAGCACCTGCAGATACTGGATCTTGTACTTGTTCTAATACAAAGTTAACATCATTTTCCTGCATTACTCTGTAGGTTTTAGATGGTGATGGTTTAACAAGTAGTTGTTGTTGTGCAGAATTAGGTAAATTTTCTTCTGGAATAACTACTTCACCTTGCTTAAGTAATCCATTAGCTTCTAATCTATATAGCATTAAGTTATATGGACTTGCAGGTTTACCGTTAGGTAGTTTCTGTATACCACCAAAGGATCTATAAAATTGAGGTATATTTACTTGTTTACCTTGTATATATTGTATAGCTTCTTTTAATGCAGCTTCTTCTCCTTTCCAAGGAGTAGGACTATTGATAAAACTTCTATCGTTTAATATAGCTTCATTGATTTCCTTTACATTATTTACGGATTCTATGTTGTGACCAGGGATTCCCTTACGTAATTCAAAAGCTTCAGTACCTAGTATTGCGTTAACAGCGTTTCTACCTTCTTGTACAGCTTCTCCTTGACTAGCTCCATATTCTATAGCTTGTAAATAACCATTATTAAATGCTTGTTTCGCAGATTCATAATGATATATCCACTCTCTATCACCTACATCGTCATGTCCTACATCTTGATTTGTTTTATGATTAACCTCACCTTTTATATACCTATCTATTTGTTTACTCTCAGCTGCATTAAGCCCTCCTTTATCTACTCTTTCTAACCATTTTTCAAGTAAATCAGGATCTTCAATACCTTTTAAATCAGCTATAGTTAACTTTTCTAGGTTATTTCTCCTTTTCTGTAGAATTAAATCTGTTTCAAAATCTGTCCCCATACCTGCATATGGAAGGTTTTTCACAATGTCAGGTAATTGTTCAGGATCAATACCGTTAGCTGCAGCTAACTGAGCTCTCATCGTATTTAACTCTTCAATACTACCAATTGTTTTTCTTGCATTCCATTTGTTTGCAAGCTCTGTAGCACCTGTATTTAATTTAGCTTCAGCTTCATCCTCTAAAGCTGTCATCTCTTTTGTATTCTCTACTCTGAGTGCCTTCTTTATTCTTGCAGCTTCAGGTTTCCAGTACTCTTCAGCAGAAACTATAGTTCCATCATATGCTTTAAACTTCTCTGACAACATAAAACGGACATCATCTTCTTTAAGATGTCCACTTTGTATGCCTTTTATAATCCATTGAGTAGCTTGTTCTCTAGCTGCAGCTGCACTACCATTGTAATAACCTCTATAAGTATTAATCCATCTAGAGAAATAGTTAGGTTTCTTACCTAAATTAGTAGTAAGTTCCTCATACATCCTCTTTTCTTGAACAGTTATAGCAGCAGTTCCATCTGCTTTTAAAGCTTCTAATTTTCTTGTTTCTGCTAACTTCATGATAGGTAAGAGAAAATCTCTTTTCCACCTACCTATACGTCCACCAGCTATATCTTGATGTTGAAAGAACCACCAGGAATCAATAACTTGATCTACATAATCTCTTAATTTACCAGTCGAGTTTTGATATGTTGCATATCTTTGACCACCATTAAGACGTAATAATTCATCAACATCAAATCCCCATTCACCGCCTTGATGTAAATCAACTTGCATTCCTGCTTCAGCTTCTCCCCTAAAAATATGCTGATAATTATTCTTAGCTTCTTCCATTGATAAATCTGTTTCAAGGTCCTCTCTATATACTTGAGGTCCACCTTGACCATCACCACCTTGGAGATAATCAGCTGCATCTGAAACGTTTTCATTGACTCGTAACTCTGCAGCTGCGGCTGTTGTTAATTCACTTTTAACTATATCTCTATTTAATTCAACACCATTCTCAGTTTGTATATCTTTATCACTACTATTTATTTGTGCAAATTTCCATTTATCACCACCTCTAATAGCACCTTCAGCTAGATCTGGTAAGATCCCACTTTGGTATTTGTTTACTTTTTGGTGAAATTTCTGAAACTTTTTTAAATCAGCATGAGTTTGTATACCTGTCTTGGTTAATTTAATAAGTGCTTCAGGTCTATTCTGAGCTGCTTCATTCATATGATTATATGAAGCAACTAATGACTGATATGACATCTTAGTCATCTCATGTGTCTTATCAATATTCTCATTGATAGACTTAGTCATATCTACTTCTTCACTTAAGTAGTTAGTTTTACTAATGTCTTCAGGTTCATCAATCTTTCTACCTAATGACTCAAAATAAGATGAAGACATAATTAACCTCCCATACCAAGACTAGCTATCTGTAGTCCTAGTGATAAATTATTCATAAATTGACCAGCTCTATCTTTTGGAGGCATAAATACAGGAGCACCATATTCAGGTCTTACACCTAATGCTTCTCTATTTCTAGCCATTCTATTTCTATAATCTCTTCCTATACCTTGTTGTAGTAAAGCCATATTTCTACCAAAAGTATTATCTATACTAGATTCAATAGAAGCTTTCTGTGCTAAGAGATCCTTATAGGCTTGTACACCGTGCCTAGTAGAATACCCTGTTCCAGCTGCATCTTTAAATGCAACAGCACCAGCTTTCTTATTATATTTTGCAGTTAATCTTTCGTTTGTTTTTCTGGCCTTACCCAGAGCATATAGGGCTTTTTGGTAAGCGTCGCTTTTAGTGCGACTTAAACCCATCCCTATTCTTTGTTTACCTCTTACAAAAGAGGTTTCTCTATTCCAATATTTTAATGATTCGGAACCATATTTAGCAGCCTTTTCTTGGTGTTTGATCTTGGCTTGCATTCTGATTCCTGCATTTGGATCAGGTGCGCACACGGCAAAATTCTATAAAGGACAATTGATTGGGTCCGTGAAAAATTTCTCGCAAAAATTTGAACCCTAAAAATCTAAGCAGTTTTAAATGTACAGTATTACGTCTATCAACAATGTTCCATAGTAATGGTTCTTCTCTACTTTGGATGAAGCGTTTAGCTTCTCTAGCAAAGGTGATTGGATACTCATGGATAGCTGGAGTGCATAGCATCCATACTTCTCCATTAGGTCCTACACCAGCCATTCCGGCAGTCTTGCCGTTAGGCACTTCAAACCATACACAGGAGCCGTTCTGAGCTGCGCTAGTTAACTCTTTGATAGGATCTAGCCCATGACCTTCTTCGACCTCTCTACGGTCTTCTGGGAGTAGATTAGAGGCCACCTCGATGGCAGCCTCCACTGTAGCTGGATGGATATATTTAGACACGGCGGTAGCCTAGGGGTGAATAGTCTCCTTCCCATGATAAAGATTTTAATGTTGCAGGAGCAGGATGCTCTGACGTTAAAGTCAAAGAAACATTAGTATTCTTTTCATAGATAGGAATAGTTTTTATATCTTCATTCAGATATGGTGCATCAGATACTTCATACTGGTCAGCAGGTGTAGACTCATGAAGGTCTTCATAATCTGTTTTACCAGTTCTACTTAGTATAGTTTTATAAAGACCAATCTGACCGAAGTGTAGCTTTGCTCTATGTAATGTTAAATAGTTATTAATATCACCAGTTACTGATTCTCCTTGTTTTTTCTTAAGGTAGAATTTAGGGAATCTAACTCTATATGTATAAAGATATCCTACATATAAGATGTCATCATTAGTTTCTGTCCAGTCTCCAGGTACTGTAAAGCTTGTACCAGATACATCACATACAGCATACCTACCTATTCTAGTAGAAGAGCCATCAGTTTTAGTATCTACTAATACAAGACTATGTGTAGCCCATTTCTGATCTACATCTGATAACCAGCTAACACCTGAGAATGTAGTTTTATCCGTAGTTGCACTGTAGCTACCACTTTTAATACTTACATAATTATCTAAATGTACAAGGAAATCACCTGGTTGATCATCATCTATAACAGGTTCATCAGAATCTTGCATCAGAGATATTCTCTGTAAGAAATCATCTGAATCTATAAAGAAGAAATCATCATTAATACAGAACATATGTTTAACTGGATTACTTAATCTCCATTTAAACCAAGCCCCTTGTTTCCTCTCCAGATTACCACTAGTAGGTGGTAGGTATTTAAAACCATATACTAAATCAGATGTACTAGTAGTAGCAGTTCTATAACCTTGTCCAATAAAGACTAAATTATTCTCTCTTGAATTAGTTATTATATCTGCATTCTTTGGTATAAGAGTTGGTACAACTAGAGTAGTGTTAGATACTATAGGTTCACCTTCTCTAGTTACATTAACAACCTCATTTAATCTACTATATTTAGCTGAGTTATCAATGAAGGCTATAGTAATCCCTAGTGATATAGGTGTTAAATTTTTATTATAATTATAAGATGCAATTGGTTTAAGTTTAGCTGTATTAGGATCTAGTATTGTATCATCAGCAGTAAGTAAGAACTGTTGATTAGTACTAAAACATAGCAATCCAGATGATAACTCTATAGCATCAAACAATGGTGAAGGAAATAAAGATGCACAAGCTATATCTATAGGATCAATAGCACTAATTGTTAATGCTGTATTAGCCCAGAAATCAGGTTCAGCTACAGTACCAGGTCTAGCTAACATCACATTCTCTCCAACTAATAGACCAAATCTATTCCTGAAGAATATACATTTGTTAACTCTAGTACCTTGTCTAGCAGTAGTTTTTACGAATGTAGGTTTAGGATTGGTTCTATTATCACCTACCTTACGTTCAGCCCATGTCCATTGTTTAATCTGGAAGTATAATTTACCAGCTGTACCAGTAGCATCACCAGCGGCATTATCTTGTAATCTCTGTATAACTACAGGCATAGTAGCTTGATTAAAACCCTTTCTAATCATAGGTCTGGCACATTCTACCCAAGAACCAGCACCATCTCTACCATTTTCACCTACAAATTTTACATAGTAATCATCGTCTTGTGAGTTTTCAAAGTTCAGTACACGTACAACATAACCATCTCTGCATTGCTTAGGTAAATCTGCTACACTATTAACTTCTCTATGCATAACACGCATAAGATCTTGATTAAGAACTTCTACGTTAAATGGTTTCTTACAATATAAATAAATACCTGTACCTATAATTTTAAATTTTATGGATTCTCCATCTGCTTTAATATTTAAAGTATCTCCAGAAGGAGCCATTAACATAGCATTTCCTGTCTTATTATAATACCCACCAGTTGCTGTTGAATTATGACTAGGTGGAAATCCAGTTGTATGATTATGAGTAGGAGGATTAGCTGGAGTATTTTTACCCCATTGATAAGTATTATTTAATGCATTTACTATACCACCTAAAACAGCATCAGCTGATATAGAAGTATCTGAATCAAATGGTGTAGGTACAGGTCTTGCTGCAACAATATTAGCTTTATGCTTTATTAATTCATGATCTGTTACTTCAACTTTATGATAAGCAGATTTAGTATAACCCTCAGGACTAGCACCATCTACAGCACCTTTAGATGTTGTCATTTCAACTAAACAAGTATCACCTGTTTTCCAACCTTCTCCACCATGTAGTAATGTTACTTTCCTATCATACTTACATTGATAGTCACCACCACCAGGTTGATTACCAGCATCTGGTTTTAATCCTTGCTGACCAGCAACAGTGATTCTAAATGATAGATTATGTCTATATCTAGGACTATCTGTGTTTGCATTAGGACTTGAAATATTACCATATTCATCTTTAATATCAGACTGATTAGTCTGCCATAAAAAGGCAGGGTTATGATGATTAGTCTCAGCTGCACTGAAAACTTGTGTACCTATACCCTTACATGTTCCTGTACCATTCGCTTCAGATAATGGGTTAGTAGTATGATCTACAAGTTTTAATCTAGTAGCACTGTATATAGTTGAACCAGCTGTTTCACCAGTAGCAGGTAAGTTGAATGGATAGTTACCACCAGGATGATCAGGTTTACCTACTGCTGTACCTACAGTCTCATCATCAGATACATTTAAAGAGTATTGTCTACCATTTTCAATCCTAAGTAAATCAATAAAACAGAAGTGAGCTTCAGCATCTGTACCAGATGTACCCCAACCTTCAGTATAACTATCAAACATCTTAGGCTCAGTATTGACATTTGTTATGTCTTTATTACTGATAAATGTAGTATCATTAATGGTGAGAGTTCTTATATTATCGTTAGGACCAGTCGATGTTGTTTTAGTTAGAGCTGGATCAACAGTACTATCCCCTGGATTATTAGCACCAGTAGTAGCTAGGTATGCTTTAATAGCTGTCTCTTGTCCACTAGCATATTTAACATCCATCTCTAAACCAGTAGTGCAACTCCACATTCTGGTAACACCATTATCATCTACCTGTCCTATATAATTACCTTCATCTTCATCTCTATGATAGTGGAAGAACTTACCACTATCTGCTACATTAGCTAGTTTATTTGTTCCTATTCTTTTACTTCCAGGTCTCTTATGTAAACCAAGTACAGGATCTGGTATGGCATTTAATATATTACTAACTTGACCTGGAAACTTTTGATCATCAGACTGTTCTGATATACCACGAATAAAGTTTGGTATTGTTTGAGTTACTGCTGCCATTATCTACGTAGACTCCTCCATGGTTGATAACTATTGTAGGTAGAATCTTCTGGTAGATTAAACATTGAATGATTACCTTGGTTACATTCATATTCTACACAAGCAGCTCTAGCAAACATTTCTTGTTGACCTATTAACTGAGCTAATTGTGGGTTATTAACTAATTGAGTAGCTGCCATTCTACTTGCTCTATATATTATAAATCTTTTAAATACTGAAGGTAGATCTTCATAAGAAAATAATCTAACTACATCTAAATCTATACCATCAGATAAGTCAGACCAATCATAAGTGTGATCATATTTGTCATATAGATAACCATTTCTTTTAACGACATCATATGATCTTTTAACCCAACCATCTGATACATCCATTTTAAGGATATCATTAGTTATAGTTATCTTACCATTAACAGCATTAGGTGTATATTTCACATGCTTCTCTGTATTAAAATGCCACCCTTCATTCTGTACATCTACATTAGCATCCCTCAGTAAGTTGTAGACGAATCCTATTTCAGGGTTAGTAAACTCTATTGAGCTTACTGGTGACTGACCTATAGCCCCTAGTATTGAGTTAACTGCGGAGAGTTCGGTCTCGGTATCAATTGTTGTAGTAGCCATAAGTTACATAAAAAAAAAAGGGGAGTATAAGAACTCCCCAATGTGAATAATTAAGCGAATGCAGAAGGCTTAGTAGCTGTTCCTGCGAATAGTTCCACAGCAGCAGCTGGGTTAAGAGGAGCAGCACCCATAGCCAAGCGTCCGAGGATAACGTCACCCTGATAAATCACGGATACGTCACCTGAAGTTACTTGAACTTGAGGTCCGATTGCTTCCACACAACCAACAGCTTCTTTCTGGAAGATAAGTCCACAAGAGTTTGCGAACTCAGTAGCAGCACCATACTCGTTAACAGTCTTTTGACCATTAGGAGTAGTGGATGCATCCATAGCAACAGTAGCTTCACTTACGAAGGAGCCTGTGTTACCAGGATCAGTAGTACCAGGTACTGTAGCACCAGCGGTTCCACCATACTTAACACCATACTGACCGAAGAACGGGATGTTCATCGATTTGTAGATCTTAATTCCAGCAATCGAGATGATTCCGTTTCCGGTCTGGAGTGAATCCCCAGTTTCATCACGGTTGATTAGAGCATTAGTAGATACATCTTGGATTAGCTCGTAGTACTGTCTTGGAGACAATACAGCTACACGTCCTTCACCACTAACTCCCTTCTCATCTAGAGCAGCTGCAGCATCATAGAATGCAGCTATCAGAGAGGCTGGTACATAAGCATCGGATGCTTGTGCATTAGTACCTACACGTACTTGTGTTCCACCTGGTTCTACAAAGTTAGTTGCAGATACTGGTGAAGCTTTACGTGCAGCGTTAGATACGGCACGGAAAATACGACGGTCATAATTTTCTGCAAGGCTATAACCAATCTTGCGTGAGATCTCGCCACGTAAATCATAGTGTGCGAGTGTTTCATCTAGCTCATATACAAATGCTGAACTGATTAAGAGGTCATCACATTCGATGGTAACCTCTGCTACTGGAGGAGCACCATCGGTATTACCCATGATGTTCTGTCCAGGAACATGGAATTCAGACTTTGTACGGCCAGTGAAAATGAACTGCAATGAACGACCATTCTTCAAAGTTCTTTTAGTGATTAGATCACGTGCAATTGTATTGCGTTGGAATCCTTTGAATAGTTCACCAGAGAATAACTTAAGGTACAGGCTTCTCCTGGCATCCGTAGTAGTGGCTGCCAGGTTGGTAGCACCTCCCCAGGTTAGGTCGGCATTAGCATTAGCATTTTGTTGTGCCATTGTTAATGTTTAGTTTGTATAATATATTTCTTCAGCTGAAAATTTTTGCGCTATTTTATTTAGTTTGTTGTGGTCTTTCCCACCGTCTAGACGGCTAAGGGTATCCTGCTTACAGGGCCAAAGCCAATGAAAGAGAGGTCCGACTCTGAGGTGCCTCTCTTCCTAGTTAACCTGTCAATGCTTCTTCTAAAGATTGAGGTTCTCTATCTTCATCTACACCAGGTGGTTGAATTTCACTAGGATTAGTATCTAATTCCTGTAATTCTTTCTCACTCTTCACCCTTGAACCAGGTGTTAGAGGTGTGACGAATGCTCTACGTTGCGATGATTGTTGTGCCATTAAAAGTTTTGTTCACATGGTGGGCAGGACCTACAATGCTGATGTTCAATCATGTGTAGGCCCTCTATAAAAATGAAAAACCCTAGCAATAGAATTACTACAAGCCAGGGTGATTCAAGATACTTCATCAGAAGCTATACTTAACACCAACTTTGGTTGCCCAAGCGTTGTCATCATCTGTATCAGAATCTGCTGTTAGTAATGCTAGCTCACCATATACATCTACCTTATCAGTAGCTGCTATAGAACCGCCTACCTTTCCTGAGATTCTAGTATCAGATTCATCAGCTCCATCCACGGATACCACTGCTGGACCTCCTTGGATGTAATACGATGCTGTATCATTACCACCTTCATATCCTACATGGACATCTGTGGTAGTGCTGGTGTAATCCGATCCTGTTAGTGAGGAGTTTGCCTCTACATTTATATATACACCAGCTGTTGCAGGTGTCGCCAGGGCTGTGGAAGCCAGTACGGCAAGTGCGAGTTTCATAATTGTTTACTTTGTTTTGGTATAAGGGATACCGCGATACTTTAGTTGGACTTTCATGAGTCTTCTCCTTAGTACC
>VTLG01001894.1_pt1 | contig 19193 bp, 16 predicted proteins | sample 4694571 | NCBI WGS metagenome assembly VTLG01 (sample SAMN12604809, study PRJNA352737) | marine metagenome | biome: ENVO:00000447; feature: ENVO:00000209|ENVO:00000569|ENVO:01000036; material: ENVO:00002151; isolation source: viral sequences binned using virsorter ...
CAGATGGTAGAGTTGGTGTACTAAACCCAAGACAATACTACGAACTTATACAAGCTGTAGGTTCTAATGGTCTTGTAAACAGAGATGAGCAAGGTGACTCATTACAGAAAGGAAACGGAATCATTGAGATTGCAGGCATCAAGATCTACAAGTCAATGAACATACCATTCTTTAGTCAGTATGGTACTAAGTATGGTTCTGCTTCCGCAACAAACCCCGGTGTAACATCACCCGGAAACGTAGGATCTTTCGTCGGCGAAGCTGTAGAAGATGCTGCTAATGATGTAACTGGAATCAACAACGAGTATGGTGAAGAGACAGAATTTGCTAACTCTTGTGGACTTATATTCCAGAAAGAAGCAGCTGGTGTTGTTGAAGCTATCGGACCACAGGTTCAGGTAACTTCAGGTGACGTTTCAGTTGTTTACCAAGGTGACGTAATCTTAGGTCGCCTAGCTATGGGTGCTGACTACCTAAACCCTGCTGCATGTGTCGAGCTTCTTGCTGGTGCTGCTGCTGGTTCATCAGGTAACGCTGCATTCTAATGCGTACATATACGGAGGGCTTCGGTCCTCCTTTTTTTTATTTATAATTATGCCTTTTCCAACCACAAATGCTAATAAAGAACTACCCGCTATAAATCAAATACTATCCACATGTGGACAGGCTCCTGTAACCACCCTAGACCAAACCAACCCGGACGTTGCGATTGCTTATGATACGTTGTTACAGGTGACTCGTGAAGTTCAAGCTGAGGGCTGGACATATAACAGTGAGTTCCATTATGTTTTTACACCAGATAATAACAATGAGATTCTTATTCCTAATAATGTACTACAATTAAAACTATCTAAGAACTCTGCTAACATGCAGTATGATGCTGTACGTAGGCAAGGTAAATTGTATGATAGAATACATCACAGATATACATGGGAAGATCATCCCGATGGTGTCGAATGTGATGTTGTATGGGAGTTTGACTGGGTAGATTTACCAGAACCTATACAAAATAGTATAGTAGCTCGAGCAGCTACCATTGTGTCTCAAAGAATTGTAGGAGATACAAACCAATATGAAATGTTACAACAACAAGAAGCATACGCTAGAGCATTAGCTATGGAGTATGAAACCAAGCAAGGACAGTTTACTATATTTGGACATCCTTACGACAAAACTAATTCCTACCCAGCTTATCAACCTTTCCATGCTTTAATGAGATGACAGCAGTAACTCAACGAACTGACAACTACCTCGCCGGAGTATCTAAACAAGCTGATGACAAGAAACTTCCCGGTCAAGTCCGAGAGTGTCTGAACGCATATCCTGATCCTACCTTTGGATTAACTAAACGCACAGGATTTAAGTGGATTAAAAACCTAGGTACAGGTACTACCTATGATGGTGGTAAGTGGTTCTACATAGCTAGAACTGCGGACGAAAGATATATCGGAGTTATTACTCCTAAGCCTAACAGTGGTTATGGTGGTATATCAATATGGAATGTAGACGGTACTGTATGTACTGTCAACATGGACACAAGTACATCAGTAAATGCTGTGAACTACCTTACAGGTGCTCGCACAAACTACTCTATACTTACTGTACAAGATACATCAGTTATTGTAAACAACTTACAAGTTGCAAATAAAGTTGCTGATCCTACATTTATCGAAAAAACTAGAGCTACACTTGTTCTTACTGACACTGCTGTTAGCTCTACATATAGTGTAACTATGAACGCTGGTGGTGGTGCATCAGATCAAACATTTTCAACTACAACTGGCACGACAACTACTTATGACCAGTTAATTACAACTTTAAAAAATGGTATTGATGCTTTTGGTATCTCAGGATTAACAGTTACTAAATTTCAAGGTACATTAGAACTAGATAGAATAGTAAATAACGTACGTACACCATTTAGTATTACTTCTAAAGGTGGACCGGCTAATAACAAACTAGCTGTATTCCAAGACCAAGTAGATAATGTAGCACAGTTACCTATTCAATCTTTTCATGACCATGTTGTAAAAGTTATTAATACAGCATCTTTAAATGACACTTACTTTGCTAAATTTGTAGCTGACGATGGTGTCTCTGGTACTGGATTCTGGAAAGAAGCACGTGACCCTAGTAAATCACCGGGTTTAGACCCTGCTACAATGCCACATGAATTAGTTAATACATCTTTAAATAATTTTACATTTAGACAATTTGTATGGGTCGATAGAGAGGTAGGAGACGATACAACAAATGCACATCCTAGTTTTGTAGGACATAAAATAGAAGAAGCATTTTTTCATAATAACAGACTTGGATTCTTGTCTAACGATAACGTATCTATGAGTCAAGCTGCTAAGTACTTTAATTTTTATCATACTTCAGCTCAGGTTATTACAGATGCAGACCCTATAGATTTGAGTGCATCAACTATTCGTCCAGCTAATTTACATGCGATTATACCTAGTACTCAAGGTCTTGTAATATTTAGTAAAAATCAACAGTTCTTACTTGCATCTGCTGACGGTGTACTTACACCCGGCTCTGCAACAATACGTCCTATTTCTAACTATGAAGTAGATATATTAGTTGACCCAGTTGATATGGGTACAAACATTAATTTTATAAGTAAGACTCCAAGTTACACACGTATCTTTGGTATGATTACTAGAGGACAAGATGAGAACCCACAAGTACTTGATATAGGACGTGTGGTAAACGAGTGGATACCACAGACTATAGACACACTTATAGCTAGTCCACAGAACCAGTTTATAGCTATGTCTGACCAAAATAATAAAGAGATTTATTTCTATCGTACATATAATGATGGTAAAGAAACTCTTGTACAATCTTGGTTTAACTGGCAATTACCGGGTACAGTACAAGGTATGGCAGTTGACTCTGATGACTTTTTAGTAGTAACTAAACAGGGCAACCAGTTTACATTATCTAAAGTTAGTCTTAGTCAGAGTCCCGAAGACGCAGTTATCGTAAATAATGATGGACAAAAAATTAACCCTTGCATTGACTTATATGCTGCACCTAGCTCAGTGGTTTTTGATAGCACAAATAATTTTACTAAGTGTTATATACCTTGGGCTAATGTTACAGGGCTAGATCCTATACTTTTAATTAAAGGTACAACAGCTACAGGTCAATTTATTGAATCTGGTTTTACTGTTACACCTGAGATAGCTTCAGACGGTACAGGTACATATTTTAAAGTACCACTTAAAAACCTTACAAGTATAGCTAGTGATATAGTAATTGGTTGGAAATATGATTTTGATATTATATTACCTAAGACTTACTATTTCTTAGATGATGGTATGAGTAAAACAGACTTTACAGCTAATTTAACAGTAGCTCGTATGAAATTTTCTGTAGGATTATCAGGTGTCATGGGCTTTAAATTAAAGTCTAAAGGTATACGTCAAGGTAAAAAAGAATATACTGGAGATGGATCTACTACAGTATTTAGTTGGAATGAAGATGACATTTCATATATAGATTCGGACCAATTAAAGGTCAAACTAGACGGTGTTGTAACTACAGCTTTTACAGTTACAAACAATACAACAATTACATTTAACTCTGCACCCGGTAACGGTGTAGCAATACTTATATATTTAGATGAATGGTATGATTTACAGCCTGTTATTGAAGCTGATAACTACCTAGCCAATGATGTTCCATTGGTAGGAGAGACTGTATTAACAATACCTATACATCAAAAAACAGAAAACTTCCAGCTAAGATTATTTAATGATTCTCCATTTCCAGTGACATTAAACTCTATGATGTGGGAAGGACAATACTCACCTAGATTTTACAGGAGGACTTAAATATGGCTGCATGGGTAGCCCCCGTCATTGGAGGTGCATTATCTCTAGGTGGTAGCCTTATTGGTGGTAGCAGAGCTGCGAGTGCTGCAAGGGAACAAGCAGAAATGCAGAACCAAGCAGCTATGCGTCAATATGAATATAATCTCCAAGCTTGGGAGATGGATAAAGATAAAATTCAAGCAGATCGTCAATACGCTTATCAGGAAATAGCTATGAAAGCTAGAAATGATGGGCGTATGGCTGACTTGCAAGACGCTAGTGCTGCACAACAATATAACTACCAACTACAAATACGTAATCGAGAACAAGCATCGAATGAAGCTCAGTTCAAACGTTCAGAAGAAATATACGCCAAGCAGATGTCACTTAATGCACAGTCTGCTAACACTGCAACAAGAAATGAATATAGGAAACTCGAAGAAATACACACAGAAATGACTTTTGATAGGCAAGATGCTTATTTAGAAAGTCTAGTAGCAGAAGGTAAATTAAGAGCTAGAGGTGTTACTGGCCGAAGTGCTATGAAAGGATATCAAGCTACAGCTGCTGATACAGGCAGACAGATGGCTATGTTAAATGAATCTTTCTCAGCAGCAGGGCGAAACACACGAGCTGTATTACAGGAAATAGCAACGGATAGAGCATCAGCTGACCTAGCTGCGTATGCTCAAAGAATGCTAGACCCCGGTGTACTACCTATGCCACTAGAACCACTAAAAGCATTTAGAACTGAGTTCTTATATCCAAGAGCTATAACTAAGGCTGACTATGGTCCACAGCCAGTACTCGGAGCAATGAGATCTCCTTCAGCTGCTGCTAATCAAGTATGGGGTAATACCATTACTAGCATGGCAGGCTCGTTAGGAAATACAGTAACAGGTCTACAAGGCACAGGATTTTTCGGAACAGGTACGTAAAAACTAATGGCAAACAAATATAAGCGACGCTCACGTGGTGGTCGCTTTCAACAACAAGGTCAGAACCTGTACTCACAGATAGACAGGATAAGACAACAACGTCAAATAGAAATTGACGGATTGAAGACTCTCGCCCTCCAGCAGAAAGAGCAGAATAAAGAGCAAATTTCTGGAATCGCCGATCAAGGTCGGAAGGAGTCTGAAAACAGAAGAATACTTCGAGATCTTGAAATTAAGAAATATACTACTAAACGTAGAGCTATTCAAAAAAGATCTGAAACTGAAGTAGATAACTTACGAGGACAAGCAGACGAACTCGGTAGAGAAGCTAATTTCTGGGAAAGATTCGCCACTGAATATTCCCAGAGACTCGGTAAAGCTGCTACTCAAATTACAGATTATGCACAGTATAGAGCTGCTATAGGTGCATACAATAAGATGGACCCTGAGATGAGAGAACTTCTTAGGGATCAGATGACAAAGGCTTATCAAACAGTTGAGTTAGATGCTAATGGTAATGCTTTTCAAGTACTTAAACAGGGAGACAGTCAGGATATTAAAGATGGTATTCCTTCTTACTCTTCATGGAAAGATGCTAAAGAAATCATTGGTCGCACTCACGGATGGTTTGCAAATAATCATCACTTATGGAATAAACTTAGTCAAGACTTTGTTCAGAATATTGAGCAACATGTAAAAGAAGTTCAAGAAAATTCTTTAGGTAACAATAATCGTAATTTATATACCTCTAAGGACTCAGGTAAGTTGTTAATGAACTATGCTTACCTTTGGATGGCACAACATGGTATTCCTTTTCAAAGTGCAGCTGGAGCTAAAATACTAGGAGCAATTCGAGGTCAGGCTGGTGCAGAATATGATAAATTATGGAATCAAGAACAGTTTGTAATTGATGATGGAAAAAACATTGAACTAGGTGGTAACTTAGATGTAGTATATAGGCAGTATAAAGCAGGCGAGGTTACTGAAGGTGAGTGGTTAGAAGCACTTAAAGCTTTTCATATTCATTATAATGGTTCTGTTATTAGAAATAAGGATAATAAGTTTTTAGATCTAGCTAAAATGCGAACTTTAACTCCTAAAGATAGATGGAATTTAACTACATCAGCTGTATTAGATTATGTTCAATTTGATAGTCAATCAGATGCCGAAGATTTATTAAATGTACCTATTCTCGATAAAGATGGTAATATTATAAAAGGTAAAAAAGGTCCAGTAGATTTTCTACTAGACAAGCATCCACTTATAAGAGATGCTATTACTGAAAAATTAAATCAAAGATTAAAGCTTGATGAAAAAAGAACTGAAAATAATATAAAAATTAAAAACAAAGCAACTGCTGATAAATTTATTAATGCTATTGAAAAAGATGCTTTAGATGGTAACTTTGAAAATACATTATTAAATCAAGAGTTTATGTCAGAAATGTATCAAGCTTCAAGTGGTAAACACATAAAAGATACTACTCACGGCTACAGATTACAACAAGCTATGGGTTATGACCCTGCAAAACATGGTAATAACTTTGATAAATTTTATCAGATCAGAAGTGAGTTTTTAAGTGGAGACATAAATGGAGCTTTATACTCTATAATGGATCTAAAGGAAGTACCAAAAGGGATGACTTCTATTCATGAGTCTATAAGAGCATTACGAGGAGTAAGTACAAATGTATCTAAAGAACTAGATGACAAGATTACAAGTTATCTTGGTAGTAAAGTTAAAGATGAAGTAGCTGTAAAAAATATATTTGCTAGCAGTGATGAGGTACTTGGAATATTACCTATAGCTAAAGCTCGTTTTATGGATATATTTCTTGACCATGCAGATATACAGAACCCTAATCTTCGTTATCAAAAGTCATTAGCACAGTTGAAACAAGAAATAGATATAGGTTTTGATTCTGGTAAAGGTCTATTTGCTGTTAATAAAGAAACGTCTTTTGAGTATGGTTTTAAATTTAAGTATACTCAGCAAGAACTACCAGCTGGAGAGCCTCTAGATAAAGCAGCTATCAACGAAATGTTCTTTGCACCTATGACTCAGGCAAATATAGAACCTATTTATAGTAATAATTTACAGAATGTTGTCGAAAAAAATATAGATAAGTTAATATCACCTAATCAGGAAAGAGCACTTGTAACTAGCTTCCTACAAGGAACAGCTAGAGATGTAGATATACCTGATAACTTAACTCGTTTTGTAAATGAAGCTAAACGAAGATTTCCTAATTCTACCACTAGCGAAATAATGAATCAGGTTCTAAAGACTATACTAACTAATCCGAGTAAAGGATATGCTGAAGGTAAAGGTGAGAATGCTACATCATTTTATAATAATACTACATGGCCGCCTAGCGGATCTGATCTTTGTAAAAAGATAACAGGTGTGACTACCAACAACCAAACTACAGATCAAATACTATGTTTAAATAAATTAGCAGAAGATAATGGAATCAATCTTAACAAATTACTAGGAGACAGATGGATAACGAACTAGAACAAGAACAAGGTGTTGAGGTTGCTTCTAATGTATTAGATGATATTACAGGCAATACAGGTATAAGAGATCTTTCATCAGAACCTGTAACCCCCACAGTTGTAGAACATAAATATGCAGCACCTTTTAATAGCACTATTGGTAAAAGTTCTGTTGATTTGAATAACAAACAGAATAGTGAAACCATGCTAGATGAATATAATACATGGTGGAATCATGGATTAAGTTGGGGTTCAATTGCTAACGATAAAAAAGATGAAAGAAACTCTATGAGAGATAAATGGTATCAAAAATATCATGGTTTGTCTTATGACGAGTTTAAAGCGGAAGAACAAAAAGAACCTCCTAAGACTATGTATGGACACGATGCTAGTCTAAAAGGTTTTGGTGAGCATCTGGATAGCCTATTTCAAGGTTTATCAGCACCCGGATTAGGTACTGTAGACTTTGCTATGGATGCAGTAGGTATGCTTCCCGGTGGAGACAAGTTAGATGACAAGTGGGATGCAGCTACTACGTTAGATAGTCCTACACACCAGACAATACGTAATGTATCTTCTGTTGTAATACCTTCTATTATAACTGGAGGAACTACTAACTCTCTACTTACAAAAGCTGGTATTGAAAAGATGCCATTCTTAGCTAAACATCTTACAAGATTAGGTGCGTGGACTTTAGAGTCACAAATCATAGCTGGTATCAGTGATACAAGTGAAGATCATAACGCAGCCAGAGTCGTATCAGATATATTCCCTGATGCGTTTGGACCACAAGGATGGTTACCACTACCAGAAGCGTGGAAAACACATGACTCAGACAGCCCCGGTGTACGTAAGAAAAAGAATATGTATGAAGCTGCCGGTCTATCTTGGCTAGGTATAGCTTTAGGCACATTCATCGACATGAAGAATATGGGGAAAACCAAAGTAAAACAAATGCAATGGTTTGAACCTAAAGATGACGCAGCTTTAAAGTATAAGCAAAATCAACTGTTTACTCTTGAGAGTGAAGAAAAACTTATAAGAATACAAGAAATAGAAACTGTATTATCTAGTAAGAAGTTAAGTAAACAAAATGAGAACATTCTTATTAATGAACTTATAACTTTACAAGATGAAGTAGGTATGCTAGACGGCTTAGATGACGCTATACGTCGTTCAGATATTATAGCTAACGAAGAAGCTGCATCTGCTGCACGTATTAAAGCTCAGAATGCAGATCAACTTGAGTTAGATCTTGGTATTGATCCTGATTTAGCTCCTGAGTTATTTGATCCTAGTAAAACTGCTAGACAAGTACCACCTCCCGGTAACGTTGCACGTAATATGGGAGATACTACAGGTATCAAGCTAGGTAATTCTAAAGGTGACCCTGCTCCTCTTATTACGGATGCTATGAGAGAGAAAGGACTTATGGTCGGAGATACTTCTCGTGGTGCTGTTATGGGTGTGTCAGAGGTAGCTAGAGAAATGGGTAGATTTGACATCTTAGTAGATGGATTCAGATATACTCAAAAAGAAATGAATGATGCAGCTTGGGGTATTTATCAAGATATTCTACAGGCTGAAAATATAGATGAAGTACGAGCATTATTCCTAGATAACAGAGATGTTAAGAATATGCTTATGGGTAGATTCAGAGTTGAGTCAATCAACGAAGAGCAAGCGAGAGCCGCTGCATTCGCTCTTAGAGACTTGACTGATAGATTCCTTGGAAGAGAGGTTACAGAAGCCTCTGCGAGGGCTATGAACACCACTGGTAGGGAATCTGCATCTTTGGCTCAGGCTGTGCAAGAGATGGACCCATTTATTGACGATCTAAGAGCTATGAACTTAATTCTAGATAAGATGTTATTCTTAATGGATGAGTATGCTCTTAACAAATATATCTCAGGTTGGCAGTTACGTAACAAGAACTGGTTTGACCAGATACCTCCCGGTGAAATGGATAATATGACAGATACTTTACTGAAGGAATTTACTGAGGCTGAAAATTCTATACATGCTAAAAACTTAAGATTTACTAAAACTTTAAAAGCATTAAGAAAGACACAGCCAGAAGCTATTAGACCTTTAGTTGACGCATTTGCTCATACTGATGGAGACGTTGATACTCTTGCTAAACTTTATAAGTGGGCAGAACAACAGGTTACACCATGGGGAGCTATTAAGAGCCCTAACCCTAAAGAGATGAATCTATTTGCTAGAGGTCTTTGGGGAACTAATATGAATAACACACTATCAGGTAAATCACCATTAAATGCTGCTGTAGGTAACTTAAATCAATTATTTGTAAAACCTATTACTGGATTTTTAGGTCACGGATTTTGGGGATCTATTGGTAGAGATTTTGACGGATTACGTAGAACTGTATATTATCATGGCTCTGTGTTTGAAACTAACAGACGAGCTTTAACTGACGCATGGACTCAAATGAAACGAGCCCATAAAGACCCTGATGCAATGCTAAGAGTATATCGTAAAGATTTCCAATTAAGAGCTAATAAAACTAAAAAGATTCTTGATGATATGCGAGTAGTATATGAAGCTGATGGTAACTGGGGTATGACTAAGCAGATCGATATGGCTCAAGGCTTAAATGATCTAGCTAGAATACCAGCATTACGCTATGGTATGACAGCTCTTGTTTTTCCAGACGCTTATACTTCTACTGTTCTTGCTACTTATGTAACTCGAATGAAAGCTTATGATGAGGTATTCTATGAATTTGGATTCCCAGACTGGGCTAGAATTAAAGTTGCAGAAAAGAGAATTGCAGCCGAAATGTTTGATAAAAATGGATTACCAAAAGATCCTGTTTTAAAAGCATTAGCTGGTGAAATTCAACTTAACTTAGATGATGGATTATCTAAATGGATAAACCAAGCAACTACTGCTTATCCTGTAAGTAAGTATATGTTAATGTTCCCACGTACTCAAAGTAACTGGGTTAAGAATGCTGCTTCATGGACTCCAATTAGTATGATTCCGGGTATGAATAGATATAGTAAAACTATTTATGCACGTACTGATGAAGATATCGCTAGAGCTTTAGCAGAACATGGTATAGATTTTGCTAGTACTCCTAATGCTAGAGTTATCTTTGAAAATCTAAGAGCTGAGTATACTGGACGTTTAATGTTCAGCGGCATACTTACAAGTAGTCTATTTAGTTATGCTATGTCTGGTAACATTCGTGGTAATGGACATTATAATGCTTCACGTAGATTAAAAGAAAGAGACCAATTTGGTTATGAACCTAAGACTATTAATATAGGGGGCAAGTGGATCAGCTATAAAGGTATTATAGGTGTTGACCAGATGTTAAGTACTCTTGGAGATCTAGCTTACTATAGTAATGATCTTGACGAAGCTATGCTAGAAAACTGGCAGTCTAAACTTATGTGGACTTTGAGTGCTGGATTCTTAAATGAAACTCCTTTAGCAAGTATTGAACCTTTAGTTGCTATTGTTAATGGTGACTTAAGCGGATTTAATAGATTAGTAGCACAGATGGCTAGAGCTAGTATACCCTTATCAAGTGCTCTTGGTGTCTTAACAAACGCTATTGATTCAGCTCAGAAAGATATTGATGGCGAGATTGTTGAATATCTAATGAACAGACTTCCCGGTTTAAAGAATATGTTACCTGACCAGATTGATATTTGGACTGGTACAGCTTTAAATGACATTGATAATCCTTGGTTAAAGATATTAAATGCTATTAGCCCTTTCCAAGTAAGTACTGATTATCCTGACGATTTATATGAAACGTATAAAGGTAAAAAAGTATTAGCTAGGGATGTAATCAAATGGTTACAGAGCGATCTAAACTTTGCTGGATTATCTAAACTTAATATGGACTCTACAGGATCTTATGAGTATAGTACTCAAGAAAGAGAAATCATAAACAAAAAAATGGGTAGTTACGAAATGTGGCGAGACATAGTTCCGATTATGATGAATCCAGAATATGCAGATCAACTTAAAAAACTAAGAGCTCATAGACATTCTTATGCTGATGTAAATAATGAGGATATAGCTATCAAACTAAAGCTTCTTCCTGTATATAAACATGTAAGTAAAGTAGTTGACTTTTATCAAAAAAAAGCTGAGAAGGAATTACAGATTGGTGGAGACATGATTCTCGATCAAGAATATACTGATGATTATATGGAGAAAGGAATGGTAGATGAAGCTATAAATTTACAAAAGAAAAATAAACAAACACAACGACTTTTACAATACAATAACAACTAACAATAATGGCTGTTACAGAAAATTCGTATACGGGTAATGGTTCCACCACCAATTACTCTTTTACATTTCCATATCTAAAGTCAACCGACGTACAAGTACAGGTTGACGCAGCCGTGACTACTGCGTGGTCATTTGCCAACGCTACCACGGTACAATTTAATACTGCTCCTTCAAACGGAGCCCAAATCAAAATACTTAGAGATACGAACGTCGACAATCTAGCAGCCACCTTTTATGCCGGATCAGCAATTAAATCAGAAGATCTTAATGATAACTATACTCAAAACTTATATAAAACTCAAGAGGTAGGAAACAGGTACTTCAGTAACACTGGTGGAACCATGACTGGAGACCTAATTCTAGGTGAGGATGTAGAAATAACTTTTGAGGGTGCTACAAATAACGCAAACGAAACTAAGTTAACTGTAGCTGACCCTACAGCAGACAGAACAATTACTTTACCTGACACTACAGGTACAGTAGTAACAACAGGAGATACAGGTACAGTCGCACATGCTATGCTAGCAGGCGACGCTGTAGATGGAGATAATATAGCTAATGACTCTATCAATTCAGAACACTACGTTGATGGTTCTATTGATACTCAACATATAGCAGACTCACAAGTTACAACTGCTAAGATAGCTGACAATAATGTTACAACTGCTAAGATAGCAGATGATAATATCACTACAGCCAAATTAGCAAGCAATGCAGTAACCAATACTGAACTAGCTAACAATGCTGTACAGACAGGAAATTTAGTTGATAATGCAGTACAGACTGCTAAAATAACTGACGGTAATATTACAACTGCTAAGATAGCTAACGATGCTGTTACAGCAGACAAATTAGCTAACACTTCAGTTTCAGCTGGTTCATACTCTGCTGCTGACATTACAGTCGATGCACAGGGTAGACTTACATCTGCATCTAACGGATCTATATCAACCAGTGAAATAACTGATGGAGCAGTAACTACATCTAAATTAAATGATGCGGCAGTTACTGAAGATAAGTTAGCAAGTTTAAGTGTTAAGGAAGCTAAACTAGGTAATACTTCTGTAGCTACAGCTAAGATACAGGATAATGCTGTAACTACAAACAAAATAAATCCAGCAGCAGTTATTGAAAATAGAATAGCTGACGGTGCAGTAGCTACAGCTAAGATAGCTGACAGCAATGTAACTACAGCTAAGATAGCTGGGGCTAACGTTACCGATGTAAAGCTTGCTTCTAACGCTGTTACAACATCTAAGATTACAGATGCTAATGTAACTACAGACAAGATTGCTAATGATGCTATCACGATTGGTAAGATAGGTTGTGAGCAAACAACTATATCTGATAGCGACTCACACATTCCAACATCTGGAGCTGTGGTAGATTATGTTGCTGCACAGATAGCACCTATTGGTGGGCTAGAGGTTATAGCTACAGAGGTAGCATTTCCTAATACACAACCTAGTGCTGGTGTAGTTATATCTATAGCAGATGCTGGTGGTATAGTTGTTAACGGATCTGGTACATCAACTACAGGTAGAACTGTAGGTGGTAGTACTGTAACTATTAATAATATTAACTCAGCTTTTAACAGCTCAACTGTTGATGCTGGTGTATCATTTATGGTAAGTTCTACTGGCTCAGGTCAGGTATATAACTTCCACAAAGCTACATTAAAAGAAGCAGACATACTTAGCTTAAGTAATGACATCAACGATTTTGCTGCTCGTTATCGTGTATTTGCTGGTGAGCCATCATCTAACAACGATGAAGGTGACTTAGTATATGACACTAATGCTAACAAGATGAAGGTGTATGATAATAGTACATCTGCATGGAAAGAAGTTACATCTACTGGTGATTTTAAATATTTATTTTTATGTCCAGCTGGTGGAAGCGGAGCACCTACTATAAATGGTAGTGTAGCTACATACGACTTACGTGAAGGTAGTAACTCAGGTTCTGCCGCAAGTATAACAAATGCAGCACAGCTTATCGTTTCTGTTAATGGTGTAATACAAAAAGCTAACACAGGTACATCTGCACCAAGTGAAGGTTTTGCACTTGTAGATAGTAATACGATTATATTTGGTACTAATTTACCAACAGGAGCTTCTGTCTTTATTATACAGATAGGTTCTGCTGTAACAGTTCCTGTACCCGGAGATGGTACAGTTAGTGAAGCAAAGATTGCGTCTGGTGCAGTTACTACAGCTAAGATTGCAGACGGTGCAGTTACTACAGCTAAAATTGCAGACGATGCAGTTACTACAGCTAAACTAGCTAATACTAGCGTAACTACAGCTAAAATTGGAAACCTTGCTGTTGATGGTAATAAGATTGCAAATGATGCAGTTGGGCCAGATAAGCTCGCTAACACGTCTGTAAGTGCTGGTAGCTATGGTTCAGCCACAGCCATCCCAGCGATTACTATAGACGCTCAGGGACGTATTACAGCAGCAAGTACAAATAACGTAAGTATCCCTGCTGGAACAACGATAAATAACAATGCCGATAATAAAGTTATTACTGGTTCTGGTACTTCTAATACCTTAGAAGCTGAAACTGATTTAACTTATGATGGTACAAATCTTAGTATGCCAGATGGGTTAGTTCATACAGGAGATACAGATACAAAAATAAGATTCCCTGTTGATAATACTATTTCAATGAGAGTTGCAGGGTCAGAACTTCTTAGAATTACTCCTACCGATGCAGTAAATAATGAACCAAATATTAGGCTAAAATCTAATATTACTGTTGATGGTGCTGCTGTACAAACAGGAGGAACAAAAAGTCCGACAGTTGGCATACCTAAAGGTCAGGTAAATGTAGCGGATCATCAAGCCTACGATGTTACTGATAATGGTGGTGCTATTGGATTTTCAGCAAAATATCACTCAAATGGTTCTTTTACAACAATGGGTTCCATTGAAGGTGTTAAAAATAATAATAGTAGTGGTAATTATGGCGGTAATTTAGTTTTTAGAACTAGAACCAATGGTGGAAGTAACAATATTGGAATGAGATTAACCAATGATGGTTTATGCTTTGGAACTGACAACGCAGCAGCTAATGCGTTAGATGACTATGAAGAAGGAACATGGAGTCCCGGCGGTAGTTGGACAACAATAGATGCTGAATATATAAAAATAGGAAGGATGGTATATGCTGGTTTTTCACTTAGGGCTGATGCAACTTCTGGTACTGCACAGATAACTAGTTTGCCTTTTGCTGCTGCTAATGACAAAAGTGCACAAGGTGGTATTGCTTGGGGTCTTTGTGAGTACAACTCTACAAATAATTGGATTAGTGGTTTTGTTGATGAAAACACAACAACTGGTGTTTTAAAAAGAGGCGGAAACGATCTTAATTTTGGTAGTGGAACTGACAATATGAACAACTCAGCATTTATCAGAGGTACATTTATTTATTACGCAGCGAGTTAACTATGACAATAACAAAAATACAATCAGAAGGTTTAGTAAAACCAGTCGACCTCGCTGACAATGAACAAATAAGACTGGGAACAGGTAACGATTTAAAGTTATACCACGGTGGCACAAACTCAATAATACAAAACGATACTGGTGACTTGTATCAAAAAAATGCTAATAATCTTTTTATACAAGTTAATGGTAATGAAGCGGCGATTTATGCTAGAACAAACGGAAGCGTAGAGTTATATCACGACAACGTTAAAAAGTTTGAAACTCGAGCAACAGATTGCAGAGTTTATGATGACTTAAAGCTTGAAGATAATCTTAAAGTTAAACTTGGAACTGCGGATGATTTAGAGCTTTATCACGATGGAAGTCATAGCTACATAAAAAATGTTGGTGAAGGTCATTTATACATTATAGATACTGGAATTGTAAAAATCCAATCAGAAAATTTTAAAGTTGATAATAGTGATGGTACAAAAGAAGTAATTAAGTGTAATCCAGATGCAGGCATAGAATTATATTACAACAACAGTAAAAAGTTTGAAACTAAAAGTTACGGCATCGAACTTCAAGGATCAGCATATACAAGTAATGGTGATTTTCATGTTGCAGATAGTGGTAAATTAAAAGCTGGAACTTCATCGGACCTACAACTTTATCATGATGGGACAAATTCATATATTGCAAATGCTACAGGTGGTTTAAGGTTAAGTGTAGCTGGTGGTAGTAATACAGTTCAAATCAACAAAGGTACAGTTGATGCAAATATGGCTAAGTTTATTGCTGATGGAGCCGTAGAATTATATCATAATAATGTTAAGCGTCTTGAAACGGCAAGTGGTGGAATTAACATTACAAATAGTGGTGCTATTTATTTAGGTGGTACTGGATCAGCTAATGCGTTATACGATTACGAAAAAGGCACATTCACACCTAGATTTCATGGTCAAGGCAATAACAATACAATAACTACCAGTACTAATGTTGGTGAATATGTCAAAGTTGGAAGGTTAGTTTATGTAAAAATACGAGTTATATTTACTGACCGTAATGGAGCAAACAGTGCTTTAGCTATGGATGGTTTACCATTTTCTAACGCTGGAAATCATACATGCACAAATTTAGGAAGATGGGCTAATGTGCAAAACCATTCTGTAGTTGGTGCTTTTTCTGGACATATAGGGGACGGCTCACAAGAAATAGAATTTAATTGTCTTACATCAACTGGTGCATCTGGCTCTGACGTTAACCAGACAACTGATACTACAACTGTAATGTTAGGCTTTTCATACCCTGCTTGGGGTCAATAATAGATAGACCGAGCTACGTCTATAAACTAAGCCTAAACCTGTTTTAATCGGAGATTAATCCTAATGGCATTAGCCGAATCAATAGAATACGACAAAATAGAAATCGTCGGCCAGTACAAACTTGTACAGGTCAGAAAAGCAACAGTTATCAAAAAAGATGGCGTTGAACTAACAAGATCTTTTCATAGATATGTGCTAGAACCCGGAGCACTTGATGCTTCCGATAACCTTGTAGATACAGATCTATCAGGACAACCAGCTGAAGTATCATCAATATGTACAGCAGCTTGGACTACTGACGTGAAAGCTGCATGGAAAGCAAAGCTTATTGCAAATAAATCTGAATAGTGGAGATACCCAGCATAGTAATCCCACCTGTACAAGATATAGAAACAATATCTATACCATTACCTACTGCTGACGTACCTAGTTATGTACCTTTAGTTGCACCTCCAAGTGATCTTAGAGAACCAAAGGGTACTAAACCTGTAGAGACTGCTGAACCTCCAGCACCTACATTACCTCCACCTTTCCCACCCTATAAATTACCTACGGGTGATGTATTAGTTCCTACAACTATTGCTGCTGTGACTGCTGTTGCAGCTACAACTATAACACAACCAATTATAGAAAAACTAAGGAAAAAGATACAGAAGTTCTTACAAGATAAAATAAAGAAATGGAAAGAAAACCGGAAGAAAAAAAGGGACTCTTTACAAAACTCAAAGAAAACATAGATGACCATGATGAACAGATGCAAGTACTAGGTGCAGCAGTGCGTTTAGGTGTTGTAATCTGGTCAGGGTTTATTATTACCCTAAGTTATGTTGAACTGCCTATGATTAAAAAGTCAGCTACAGCAGGCGATATCACTTTCGTGGCTTCAATTTTTACAGGTGCACTTGCCACATTCGGTTTGTCCACAGGTAATGGCAAAAAAGACAAAGAAAAACCAAAGACATGAAGAAACTAATTCTTCTCTTAGCATTGTTATCACCCGCAGTTGCAAGAGCTAATACTGTTACGCCCCAGTTTACTACAGGGTCGATGAATAGTACAACTACAACTACCCAAACGATAACTGAGGTCGAGCAACGTCAGGTTTTCGGTGCTGCCGTCAATACATGGAACGGTAGTAATATTTCAGCAGCAGCTAGTGCTGGTATTGCTGGTGGAGATGCAGTATTTACTGTAACTGATACCACACTACCTTGGTCACTTGAAACAACAGTCAGAGCTGCTGGATTAGTAGAACAATGGGATACTACAAGAAACTATACAATAAACTCTACTACTACATCGCTGTCTGTCTTCTCACAGTAGGACCAGCGTTTGCAGAAGGAGATACAAATAATAGCTCAAATCCTGTGGCAGCAGCTACAGGTAATGTGACAAACCAAGCCGTGCAGTTTCAGAACAACGGCTCAATGTCACGTCAAAATTATGGTCCTAGCATATCATGTAATGGATCTACTATGACTTTTAGTCCATTTTATATGGGCAATCATACAAAACCTTGGGAAATCGGAGAAGACTCAGGTATGGAACCTAGTAGCTATACCTTATCTGAGAACTGGGGTTTTCAACTTAACTTTATGGTTCCTCTCGATAGAAAAAGTCTTGACCAATGTAAACGCATTGCCAAGCGTCAAGAGGAGAAGATGCAATTAGATTACGAGCTTGTACGAGCATTAAAATGTGCAGAGTTACAACGTCAAGGTTTTACCATAAGACCGAATACACGTGTAGCTTTTTTATGTCAAGACATCGTACCTATACAATCATTGCTACCACCTAAACCAGAGAAAAAGAAATTTTTACCATTCTAATGAGTACATTATCAGAAAAAATAGCAGAAGCTGCTAAAAAAAAGCCTACTAAAAAGAAGGCTGCAAAGCGAGACGAGAACGGACGCTATGTTAAAAAAGAAATCACACCCGGAGAAGAGTAATGTTAGCATTAATTAAACCACTTGTACTAACAAGTTTAAAAAGCGACAAGTTTAAAAGATTTGTAGTTGAACTACTAGAAAAGCTAGTTGAGTCTACAGATAACGAACTTGATGACAGAGCACTACAAATAGTTAAAAAAGGACTAGACATCGAATGACAGAAACAAGAGTAATACCTAAAAAAGCAGACGAAGAAAGTTTTAACGAGCTTCACTACCTTGTTACACAGGAATTTTTACGTTTGATAAAATGTGGAGAAGCAAAAACTCAAGATTTGAAAGCAGCGTGTGATTGGTTAAAAACTAATGACATTACAGGTGTTGCTCTTGAGGGCAGTCCACTAGACAAACTTGCATCTATTATACCAAAGGTAGATCCAGAATTAGTAAAGAGCAGACTTTATGGCAAGACCCGGACCTAAACTTAGCCCAAATCCCGGTAGAACAGCAAGGTACTACCGAAGCAATTCAAAAGCTAGGGAAAAACATAGGCGTACAAATAGAGCAATCAACAGTACACCTGAGAAAAAAGCTTACAGGCGTGACCTTATGAAGATACGTAGAGAACGTAAACCCGGACCACAGACTGATATGTCACATAAAGGTGGAAAGGTGGTTGCAGAATCACGTAAAGCAAACCGAGGTAGAGGCGGAGCTAGAAAAACTTAATGACACCATTACTACCAAAACCTGATTATTATTTACACAATTTAATAACGATGACAAGTTCAGAATCTAAAAGGCTCTGGAGAAGAGCTATCAAAGAGCACTTTAATTGTCAATGCGTTTATTGCGGAAAAACTTATGATTTACAACAACTTACTATTGACCATGTACACCCTAAATGTAAAGGGGGTAAAGACGTTGCAACGAATGTTGTATCCTGTTGTCAACGATGTAATCAGGACAAAGGTAGCTTAAATTGGCTAGACTGGATGAGGTC
>VTLG01003648.1_pt1 | contig 19193 bp, 12 predicted proteins | sample 4694571 | NCBI WGS metagenome assembly VTLG01 (sample SAMN12604809, study PRJNA352737) | marine metagenome | biome: ENVO:00000447; feature: ENVO:00000209|ENVO:00000569|ENVO:01000036; material: ENVO:00002151; isolation source: viral sequences binned using virsorter ...
TATCGGAGCTTCCTGCTTTCTTTATGACTGGTAATTCTACATAATTTAGGGTAATAATAAACCCTGCCCATACAACTACGCCCAGTCTGACGAAGGTAGATAGGATTTGAATTTGGGATTCGTTATCCTCCGCTGCATCTTTCAGCTTGTGGAGGAGATTTTTTCCTTCCTTTTTTTCTTCCATGCATCAACTCTAGATTGAAGTTGTTTTTGAACCTTTTTCTTAATGGGTTCAAATAAGGATTGAGTAACAGTAGTTGTAGCTACTGCTATGACAGCTGTTGTTACAGCCGTTACTACCACCGCCGCTTCCGGTATCGGCATTTGAATGTCAATAACCGGAATCTTCAGTTTAGGTGGTTCAGGTTGCTCTTCTTTTTTCTCTTCTGGTTCTACCTCCTCAGGAGCCTCTAGATCAGCCGGAGGAATCACCATAGGGCGATATGATGGTACAAGGGCTGAAGGCTCCTTCAAATGGATCACAGGCAGGTCTAAGGGCTTAGGAAGCCTGGGTGTTGGTAGCTTTATACTACCAGGGGGTACCGACACCAGTTGTTGGGGTCTTTTGTTCGTTTACACCATTCTCTACAGCAGCTTCAATTGCTGCTACGGATGGTCCTTTTTCGTCTGCATTAAGTGCATTAATTCGTGCCTTAACCCAACCAAGTACAGTAGATTCTGTTAGATCTTTATAAGGTATAAGAGTATCAGGCTTAGGTAAATCTACTTCACCAGTAGCTGTGAATGCGTAATCCCCGTCTTCACCGTTAATACGATAAATTACTTTGTTTACATACCCATCAGCGAGTTCGCGTTGGAGGGTGTTTACTTGCCAAGTTTTAGTTGCCATTGTTTTTAATTTTTAATTATTAGGGTTTAGGGTATTTATCTTTAACTGCTTTTAATTTAGCAGTCATTGCATCAGAAAACGCACCTTTATGATATAAATCATCAAGTTGATCTCCGACGTCTGGGTAGTGAAGATCGCCAGGGTTAGGACCTATCTTCCTGTGCGATTGATATTGTGTCGCTGCTATTTCTGCATTTAATTCAGTCCTGGCAGTATCAATAACACTCTGTTCTACAGCAACATCATTCCCATCTTTATCTAGGATCTTTTCAGATTGATCTCGGATGGTAACAACATTAGGATATGCTTTGTAGATAGCATCGTGGTCATAAGTTGCCATTAGCCTGATACCTCCATGACTGTAATTTTATTAGGAGTCGTATACACAAAATGAGTGTCACCATTCCCATCTTTATCTAGGATCTTTTCAGATTGATCTCGGATGGTAACAACATTAGGATATGCTTTGTAGATAGCATCGTGGTCATAAGTTGCCATTAGCCTGATACCTCCATGACTGTAATTTTGTTAGGTGTTGTCCATACATAATGAGTATCACCATTTCGTGCACAACGACCTAGATAAATTGGGTAATTATTTCCGTGAGTATTTCTATATTGAACCTTGTATGTGATTGAACTTGTTGTACTGGGTGAGTCTAAATAAGACAAATAAGCACTTTCATATCCATAGTAAGTACTCCAGTTATTACCTGCTTGAGCCCACATACAAGGATCAGAACCTGCCCCAACTAACATCACGTTGCTTGATTGAACTATTCGAAACAACATTGTACTTTGACAGGACGCATTAACCATTGCTGCTATGTATATCTTACTGCTACTAGAGCTAGGGGTTATAGCAATCTGAAGGTCAGTATCTGTCCAACTTTGACTGTAAGAAGAATTGATTCCGGTCATCGTATCTTCTTTTACTTGTAATACCTTACCAGCACCTGATAGACCAGCCGCACCTTGGCTAGAACCATCTCCAAAATAAATTGTCATTAGCTAACCTCCGTGAGTGCCATTTTATATTTTTTACCTGAGCGATTGTTAATCATAAAGATATCATTTTCACCTTCTTGTAAGGTCCAATCACCCCAAGTACCGTCAACATCATTTTGAGATCCTTTATTAGATAATTGCAAGTCGTTTATATAAAGGTTATTCCACCTATAACTAGAGCTACCTAAATCTTTGTCGCCATTAGTCCAAGGTAGGAGGTGCCTCTTATTCCAAATATTAGAACTATCTATACGCCATGCTTCAGCACCACCCTGATGCACTCTTAGTTCACCAGTATCGCAATACACTTGGTTATTAGACCCATCATGTCCGAGTTTGAAATCTTCGCCATTACCCAGTCTTACATAATAACCATCATCTATATAAATATGACCTGCGCTTATATCTATTTTACCCCATGTATTGAGACCAGATGCGTTAGTTGATAGTTTTACAGAATTTCCATACGATAGATCGACTTGTCCAGTTGATCCAGTGCATTGAATGAAATTACCAGAACCATATCTAATATATAAGTTTCCAGTAATACTATCAATAAAAGAATTAGATCCATTATGGAACAGTGTTAAATCGTTGCTAGTACCAATTCTAAGATTACCGCTATCCAATAAATGTAAATGAGCAGCACTAGAACCAGAGCATACATGAACTCCACTCGATGAAGTGTAGAACATTTTAGTGTTATTACTGTAGAGTTCTATGCCTCCACCACTTCCCTCAGTAGCCCTAAGCATATTTGCATTCTGAGCAGCATTTTGGAATGTAACGTTGCCTCCTACAAGTATTAAAGAGCCTGTCCCAGCATCTCGTACATAACTATTAGAGCCATCATGATAGAGCTGAAGATCTTGATCATTACCTAATCCTATTTTGATATTATCATTAGCCAGAGCTGCCCAAGTCGAGCCACCTAACCCCATTTGAATATAACCATAAACACCAATTCCGTAACTAGCTGTCTCAAGCTTCTGAGCATGGTCGTAATATAGGTTTACGCCTCCAGCAGGTTTTGCCCAAAGCATATAATCACCAGTAGATTTTTCGGTTAGTATAATACCGTCACTACCACCATTGGCACTTATAAAGAACTTACCTGAGTCAAGTTGGAAATATGAATGACCATTTGCATCATGATGTAATTTAAGTTCATTACTATCACCAAGTTTTATATATTCACCATCTCCAAGAGTTAAACCATCGGCAATACATGTACCTGTTATTGTAGCTCCAGTTGCGGTTGTCTCTACCTTCTTAATAGCATTATGATAGAGGTCTACGGATCCATTAGCGTTACATATAACTGCATTTTCAGCGTTAGTTTTTATTTCTACAGGATAACTATTCTGAGTCATCAACTGTAGTTTTGCATTGTCTTCGTTTTTAAGAGTTAATACTCCTCCACCTGATACGTTTTTAATCGTAGAATTACTTCCATCATGATATATATCAATATCATTACCACTTCCGATTCTTAAATGCTCACCATCTACAATGTGCATAGAATTGGTTAGATGTAAATCTCCCCAAACCTTTGCTCCTGAACCTAAAGTCTCAATCTTCTTAGCATTCGAGTAATATAATTCTACGGCTCCACCGTTATCTGCAGCTATATACGTTGCATTGTTTGCACCATTCTTTAATCTTAGTGAATTAGTGGCAAGTATCATCGCAGATGCATCTGTAATCCTCAGATCACCTGTTGTATTAGTTAGGTAGCCGTGTGTTCCATCATGATAGATTTCTAGATCATTATCTGTACCAAATCTAACCTTAACACCATCATTATAGTCAGTACCTGCAGCACCTCCTACTGTAACAGTTCCCCAAGATAAAACTCCTGATCCATTTGTCTTTAAGTATTGCGAGGCTGAGCCATCAGCTGTTGGCCAGCTAAGTCCATCCAATTTAACAACACCAGACCCATGAGGTGTGACTTCAATATCAGCATTACCAGCCGTTGTTTGTAAAACTATTTTACCGTTAACACTTTTGATATTATTAACATCACTAGCATGGAAAATTTCTAAATCTGATCCAGTACCAGCATATAATTTAACTCCATCATTATATTTATTATCACCAGTCCATGTATTACCAGTAACAACTGCATAGTTTCCTGTAGATGTTACACCACCTTGCCAAGCACTACCATTATAAATTTTAAGTTCATCTGCAGAAGTATTGAAATATAAATCACCTACAGCTAAAGCATTACCTCCACCATCTGTAGATGGGTTAGAAGATGCTATTTGATATAGATCGGCAAAGTTATTAACATCAGTTATATTAGTTGCAACTGTTGTTACATTTGAGTTATTACTAGCAACAGTAGATACATTAGCGTGTATACCTGCAACAGTACCTATATTCGTAATAAGGTTACTTGTATCAGCAATAGTTGCCATGTCTGCAACACAAGCTGTAGTACCAAGTAATGCCATATCTGCAACACAGGCAGTAGTGCCTAGCAGATTCATGTCTGCAACGACGTCAGTAGTACCCAGTAGGTTCATATCTGCTACAGCATCAGCTGTACCAAGACGTCCTATCTCTGTAGCTTTACTAGCAACCGTAGTTACTTCAGTAGCTTTAGGGACTAATCTATGGAAGGTATAAGCTCTAGGAGGTGTTGCACTACCATTACCACTAGTTGCACTTGTTTCTACAAGTAATCCATATCCAGCAGAATATGTTGTACTATTTGCTAAACCAGTAATAGTTACATTATTACCACTACCTGCACCATTAGTAATTGTTGCTACACCACTACCATTAGATACAAGGTTATTAGCAAGAGTTGAGATACTAACTATAGTACCTGTACCATTATTAACATCAGGGTTAGCAGTTGGGAAGCTAGTTTCATTAGCTAATGGTACAAAACCACCTACATCATCAACTAAGTCAATTATTCTATCATTGATAGCTGCTGTTGTTGCTATTGTTGTATCGTTATCAGGGAATGTTTGACCATCCTTAATTGTATCACCTGTACTTATATTAAAGTATCTAGCATCTGCTGCTGAAGTAGTAAAGAATGTAGTATCATTTGCAGTATGTGCAGCTTGTTCACTAGCAGTTATTTTAGCAGCAGCGGCTAAATCAGTAGCTGTATCTGCATTACCAGTTACATTACCAGTTATAGCACCAGAAGCATTAACAGTTGTAAATGTACCAGCTGCAGCTGAATTAGCTCCAATAGTAGTCCCATCAATAGCACCACCATTTATGTCAGCTGTAGCTATAGTTCCTGTTGTAAATGTACCCGCAGCTGGATTAGCTGCACCAATAACTATACCATCTATAGAACCACCATCAAGATCTACGTTAGATGAAATTACCTTTGTAAAGGTTCCCCAACCTGTAACACCTAATGTACCACCTACAGTTGTATTTCCTGTAAGCGTAGAAGTACCATCAACTGTTAATGTACCATCAACATTTAAATTACCATCAACATCAGCATTACCTGTTGCATTGAAGTGATCTGTAACTTGTACAGTTCCACTAGCTGAGTCTAGTACTAGATTACCACTTGTAGTACTAACTTCATTATTACCATCAAGACCAACTTTTATATCTTTAACTAATGCTCCACCAGGAACAGTCTGTTGTCCTGTATAATTAGAAGTACCAGTAACATCAAATGTACCTCCGACTTCTAAATCTCCAGCAACAACTGTATTACCACTAGATGCTGCAACTGTAAATTTATTAGTATTTACATCAAAGTTACCATCTATACCAACAGTTCCGCTTACGTTCGCGGATGTTGCGTTGATAGCCGCCGCAGTTGTAGTACCAGTAATTCCTAAAGTACCACCAACAGTTGTATTACCAGATATAGTAACATTACTATCAAATGCTGCTGAGCTTGTAACATCTAACGTACCAGGAATATCTACATTATTTGTCCATTCTACATCAGATCCATTCGATGCTGTCTGTAGTACTTGTCTTGCTGAACCATCAGCTAATTTACTTACGGCAATTTCTGCAGTTGGACTTAGATCAGCATTAACAATTGTTTCGTCTTTAATTTTAGCTGATGTTACAGCCCTGTCTACTAGTCTAGCAGTGCCGATCATAGCGCCTTGCTCTTCTTGAGCAGCAAATAAGCATTGCTCTAAGTTGGCATTTAAGGCAGAAGCTTGGATCGCAGAACCAGGTTGGAAGATATATTTAGCAGTATCACAAGCTGTGTCTCTAAAGAGACGTACATTATTCGTACCACTAGGAGGTGCTGTAGTAAAACTAACCCTTGTTGGACTAGTTAAAAGGGTGAATGCTGTAGTAAGAGCTCCATCTACTTCTGCTTTAACATCAGAATCTTGTAAAACTTGGAAAGTATATTCAAAGTTTTTATTAGAGCCATCACCATTATGTGAATTTTGCGTTACCGCCATTGTTTTAGAAGGTTAAGTTTTCATGAGTTCTTAAATTTTAGGGTAGAATTTGTTTGTTATAGTAATTAGTTAATTGTAGAATACCTTCTACATCACCTTTTCTAGATTTATTTTTTGTCTGTTTATCTATGAATTCTTTTTGTCTGACTTGTTCTCTATGCCCTATTCTAGACTCTGCCCAGCGTTGAGCATTACTCAATGCCCGATCTAGTAAGTAATGAACATTATCAAAGTCTTCTCTATTTAAATAAACACCTTTATCACGTGCATTTTTATAAGCTTCACGGAACTTCTTACCATCAGCACTACGCATAATACGCCTAACTTCTTCAGCAAAGACCTTATCTTTACCTAATAATTCAGTGATTTGACTGCGTTCAGCGTTTGAATATTCAATACCCCTACCATTAGTACTAAGTGAGGGTCTACCATTCCATTCAATATCAATTAAGAATTGTTTTTCAGGACTAATCTTATCACTAATTTTCCATATTGGTGAATAAGTATTCCAAACTCTAGTTGCAAAATTCAAAGGTTCACGTATTAAACCACCATCCATCCAGTCATGAGCATCCTCTAAACCACCTTTGGTTATAGGGTTACGATTAGCTAATAATTGGAAGAAATCTTGTTCGACTTCTTTCAGTTGTGGTGTCATTAAGCGTGCAAATTCATTTCTAAACCCACTTCCTGGAGCTAATGCACTAGTAAAACTAGCACCCCAACGGGCTAACGCTGCAGGATTACCAGCTAATACATCATTTAATGGTTCTAAACCAGCTGTAAATGACTTATTAGTTAGGTTAGCACTTAATAGAAAACCCATTTTATTTAGATGAGTTTCTAATGATGGTTCATCTAACGTATCGAAGTTATCCATAACATCAGTAGTTAAAGCTAACCAATCACTGATAGCACCGAGACCTTCATAACTATACCATTTACCATCCCAACCTTTATAAGATCTAGGAGTCCAACCTAATTCTCTTCGTGTTTTCTGCCTAGTTTTATCGTAAATACCGTTACCAGTTATACGATCACTTGTAAACAATGCTACTGCACCTAATACGGATAATGTACCAATAGCTTTACGACCTTTTAACTCAGCTCTTATTGTACTATAAGCTGCTACCATATTATCATCTAATGGTATACCACGTGAACTTAGCAATTTCTCAACTTCAAGTTGATCCATCTGTTCAAATGGTAATTTAAAAGCATTTACATCATTCCAAAACACACCTATTGGGCTATGTGATCCACTAAAAGCTAACAAATTCATTGTAGTTTTAGGGAACATTAAGAAAGGTTTTAATGCTGGAACTTTTTTAATGAAGACACTTAAAGCATCAACAGCTTTATTGTCAAGGTTCATTGCAATCTCTCTACTTGCGTATTCGACTGCGTCATCATTTATAAAGCCTTGGCTATTAAACATTTCATCATAGACACCATCAGATATTTTCTTCAGATTAGTCTCTTGTATAGCTTCTCCAGCATTCGTAAATAAGTCATATGCTCTACCACGTGCTTCAATATTAGCAATAAATGATCTAGTAAATCCGTCAAATGCGGTCATAGCATTAGCACTGAATCTTAATAGCGGATGTTCTGCTAAGTCGTTCATTGCTTCTATTTGATTGACTAAAGCAGATGGACCAAAGTTACCTTCCTTTTCAGCAGCGTCAGCAAAAGATCTAAGAAGAGTTATTTGATCTTCATTCTTACGTGCAATATCATCTCTCATGATATACCCTACAGAATTAGGATCTCTAGCTGCTCTTTTATAGACTTGATTCATATGAGAGTAAGCTTTTTGCAAAGTATCACCCATACCAGTATACATAAAGGAGGCTTTTCTTAGTGTTGCCATATCTTTATGTATTAATGCCCCAGCGAATGTAGCTATTGGTCTTTCTACCATTAGCACAAAGTTTGATAAACCAGCTTTAAGTGGCGTACCAACTGAAGAAAGTACTGAATTATAAATATTAGACCAGGCACCTTGCATCCAAGCTGAAGGCATTTCAGGTGCATTATCTACAACTGCCTTCCTTATAACACCAGTGGAGTTTCTTACATAGTTATTTAATGCTGAAATAGTTGCAACTTTACCATCTGTATGTTCATAAGCTAACATCAATGGTCCTAACATATCAGGACGCTCAGCTTTAACAGCTCTTAACGTATCCATTGTGTTTTTAGAATCAGATGCAATACGTTCTAAAGCTTTAAGTGTGGCATTCTTTTCTGTTTTAATTGCTGCTAAAGCATCAGTACTATTAACTGTTTTCTTAGATGCTCTATTCCATAGATTCAACATATTTAAAGCCCTACCTCTAGCATAAGAGGTTTGACCTTTAATAGTCATTAGATATTCAAGTCGATCTAAGATTTGTTCTTGAGCTCTTGCTAACGTATTAGTACCATCTAGTAATCTAGCACCTTCTGCCATATCTGATACTTGACCTGCTAAAGATGTACCTACAATACCTTTCGCTCTACCTTCTTTGAGGCTAGCAAATTCTTCCATGTAGTTTCTTATAGCCTTAAAGACACCAGCATATGCTTCGGATTTAAGGACTCTAGCACCAGTATCAGTATCAATACCAGATAATTTAGATAGGACTTTCTTCATATCAGAAACATCCATATCCATTAGATCAGCTGCTAGTTTATCACCAGTTTGCATCACTTGTTTATGACTTACATACTGACCATTACTACCTTTCCAACCAACTTTAGTATCGTTTAATTGTTTAGATAAACCTTTAATTAGTTTTCTACCAGCAGCATCAGTTTCTAAACCTTCTTTTAAAGCAGATTCAGAGAATACACTACCAACACGTCCGTGTACAGTATCTATATTTTTCTCTACTCGTACAGCATCTACACCTGCAGAGGTTATACCTCCTCTATCAGCAGCTCTAAGTCCTGATTCTTCAGGATCATAGATATCATGTTTACCGAAAACAGGTTCACTAGGATCTACATTTCTAGAATCATTAAATTGTCCAAGTTCATTTAAATCATCTTCACGTTTTTTAGCAGAGTTTAAAACTTCATTAGCTAAATCATCTTTATCTAACTTTTCAGGTTCTAGAGTTTTAACAAAATTCTTTGCTTTTTCATTCTCAGGTACCCATTGAGTTGCTTGTCTAACTTTCTTTAGATTTCTGAATAATTTACCAGCTCCTAAGAGAACGTCAGAGAAGATACCAACAGCAAGTCCTTCATTCCTATTCTTTTGTCTTTTAATATCTGGACTATCAGCATCTAATGTCGCCCAATTATCAGGTATCCAACCCCAAGTTACTGGCCATGTGCTTTTCAACATAGCCGCAGCATTGTGGTCTCTTTCTTGTATCGGTGCCGTTTCATCTACAGCAACACCAGTACCAGCTGCTAAACCTGTAGTAGCGAACCATTTAAAAGCTGCATCGTTTCCTAAGGACCAACCTACCTTTTTATGGGCAAGTCCTCCAAGCCCTTTAAATTTTGCAGTTAACCAAATTGTTGGTATAACAACTGAGGATATATCCCGAACAGCTTGGGCTGAGTCAGTTTGAAATTTAGGTAGTTGTTTTAACGAACCATCTTCATTAACAAATGCTGGAAATGCTTCATGGTTCCTTCCGTTGGGTGATATTTTATTCAGTACTCCTACTCCCCAATCTGCAAGACCTGCAAAAGGAGATAGAAGTACTTCAGCTGTTTCTACATTACTCTGAGCTTGTCGATCTATACGATCCATCAAGGTAGGAGATTCTGCCTCACCCGTAGGCGGAGCTTGTTGATCAGGTTGTGCGGTAGAAGGTTGAGCTGGTTGTTGTGGCTGCTGTTGTTGTTGCAGCTGCTCTTGTTCTGCGGATTGTTGTAGAAGTTGATTTTCAATTTCCCGAATGTTTTGATCATTCAGTAGTTTTTCTGTAACATCTTTTTCAAGTTCCGGGTTACCGTCATATAACTGATCAATTAAATTACCTGCTTCCATAGTTTTTTATGTTAAGGTTTAAACACCAGGAGCTTGTGGGAACCCTGCTGTTCCGATATCATCTGGAGTTGTAAAGAGATCTCTTAATAAATTATTTAAAGCTTCTTCTTGTTCCTCCGAAGTTTCAGCTAATTTATAAGTATATTGAAAATAAGTTTTCTTATCATCATCACTTAATCTATTAAATATATCTGCACCATCCTCATTCGGATCTCCTTGAAATATAGTAGGATTCAGCAGACTCATTTCTAGAGCTGCCAGAACTTTGTTAGGTGTTGCTTTATGTATAGTTTTAGTTATGGAACCAACAGGATCAGTAGCATCTCTGATAGATTGAACAAACTCAGAAGTAGCGTTAAAAATACTAGTCTTATCTACCTTAGCTTTACCTAATTCTCGACAAGTAGCAGCTGTAGCAAGTTTTTGACTACATAATTTACGCATAGTACTCTTACCATAATTCTCATTTAAAAATTTAAACGACGGTAATTCATCCAATGATTTCATATCCAGTGCTTTACGTTGACCATTAATTACAGTTAATGGACTTACACCTAATTCTTCAGCCCACCACATTAATTCTCTAGAAGGTCTGAAATTAGCACCAAACTTACTTTCCATTTCTGTAAGTTCAGTTTTATCATAAATAGCACCTGGTGTATTAATAACTGCTAAACCTTGGTTAGTAAGAAGAGCTGTTCTACGTCTCATCTCTTGTGTATGATTATTAGATACACTTGCTACTTCTGTTTTTGTAGGAAATACATTAAAACCATCTTTCGTCATAAAGGAAGGATCGTTAAATAATGCTTCTAAATTCCCTTTAACTATTGCCAACGCATTTTCTGGTGTCTCACCTTCAGCAATTATAGCGTGATATCTACTTCTCATCATAGCTTCTAATGCAATACCGCTAGGACTTTTACCACCATCAGGGAATAATTTATCCTTCTGTCTAATCATAGAATCTAATATTTTTGTATGGGTATTAACAGCAGCAGTGCCTGTAGTTTGTACACGTGCAATATCTTGCCATTTACGCTGTAATTGATAAGGAAACTCAGCAAGCGCTTCATTTGTTAACAGACCAATTTTAGCTAATTTCTCTATTTCTTTTTCAGATTTCCTAAGCTGAACTGCAGTTAAACTAGATTGTTGCTTCATCTTTTTTAATTTTGCAGGATCATACCAGCCATGTGTTTCGTTTATTGCTGCTATAGATTCATCTATAAGCTTATCAGGAAGCGTACCGTTTTTATCAAGATGATCTTGAAGTATTGTAAGTTGACGTTGCTCCATAGTTTTAGCTGCAACTTCTTTTACAGCTTCCGCATCTTCAAAGTCACCTTTCATAGTGGTAATCATCTGCTTGTGCCACTTTTTAGTTAAACCAGGCCAAAGAGATTCTAAAGTATGTGTACCACCATCTCTTCCTTTGAATTTAGTAGTAATTATTTCTTCTAATGTATCTCTAGAATTAGCTGCACCATCCATCCCAAGTGCGTTACCTTTAATTAAAGCTATTACACGCTTATCTGCCCACTCTCTAGCTTTATCAATACCGCCCATTCTCCATTCTTGTGCATTAATAGCAGAAAGAACAGCGGCACCATCACCTCTTTGAAGAGCATTATCTAATGCAATTGTAGCTTCTTCAGTACGTGCAGCTTCAGTAGTTTGTTTAACTTTAGTATACCATGAATTATATGCCGTTTTATCTTTATCACGTGCCCCTTTGATAACATATTCATGAACTAAAGCAGGATTCATTCCCTCAAAACGTTCATAAAATTTCTGTCTATAAGCAGTTAAAGCAGCATTACGTTGAGCTGGGTCAAGAGCATTTTGTATTTCAGGTACTAATTCTGGATTATAATCAGTTAATTGTTGTTGGGCCCACGCTTTAACAAAACCTAATTGCCTAGAAGCTGACCAGGTTTTATACATCCGTTCAGTAACAAAAATATTACTTTCTGGTTCGTTATCCATATCTACAACTATTTTACTTAAATCTTTATCTTCGTCCTCTATTCTTTTTTCTTCAGCTTTAAAGGCTTCTATGGTTGAAGGTCTCATACCATTAATATGGTAATCATTAAACCCTCTAGCCATATCAGCTGCTTGTTTTTCTTTGACTTTTTGACCAACAAATTTCTGTAAGCTGCCTGAGAGTTCAGCTAATGCTTCCCAACTCTGACCTGCCATTTTAATTAGTCGTTCATCATTTTGCCGAGCAAATCCTTCGGCTCTATCAACGCTACGGTTATATTTTTCATAACCACGCTGTAATTCCGGGACGTAATCAGTGGTTTGGACTTGATTAAATTCGCCCCCTTGAAAAGGTTTAATTTGTACCATAATTAATTAACTAGTATAGAAAGTATTAGCTCCGAAGTTTGTAAAATCACCTACCAGAGGTTTGTGCCATTGAATAGGTGAGGGTGTAAAATACTTACCCATATTACTCAAGTCTAAATTAGAGGCTGGATTAAAGCTAGTCAATGAACTACTTCCTGAAAGTGGTGAAGCCAACGGACTACTTGTCATACTTCCTTGGAAGCTAGAATAATCACCAAACATTCCCTTCATATCACCTGGACCTTTAGGTGCACTTGCTAGTCCCATTGCAGCATTCATAACGCCACCCATAATACCCATCATTAATGGGGCTGAAGTACTTTGTAGTACTGGAGGTGGTGGTGCAACATCTGGTACAGGTTCAAATGCAACTTTACCGAATAGTTGACTACGACTGCTAAGTTGTTGTAATCTTATATTTTCAACATTTGCTTTGAATTTCTCTCTAGATTGAGTAACTGCATACCGAGCACGTCCTACATGACGTTCTAAAGCAGCTATTTCACCTAATTCAATTCGTTGTACACGTCTACCAGTTCTACCTGCAGCGCCCATCTTACCATGCTTAGACATGAATTCAATAAGAGCTTTTTCATTGCTTTGTAGAGCTGAAGCGTATACTTCATTAAGACCTACTTGTGCTTGAGTGTAGCCTCTCTTTGCAGCAAGATCATTTTCATTAAGATCTTTCTTATATTTATTACGTTTAGCACCCCAAATACTAAGCTCTTGAAACCAATTACGTTCACGAACTTTTAGTTGGTGCTTATATTGTCTCATCGCAGCTTTATTACTGGCTCGGGCTTGAGAAGCTCCTGCCATACCACTCATTGCTCCTTGAGCAACGCTTAAAACTGCCATGGTTCCTGGATCAGCGCACACGGCAAAACTCGATAAAGGATAGGTTATTGGGTCCGTATTTAAGTTCTCTTAAAAACTTGAACCCTAGAAATTTTAATAATTTCAAATGGACTGTATTACGTTTATCTACTATATTCCAAAGAAGTTTATTAGGCTGTCTTTCAATAAATCGTTTAGATTCTCTAGCAAAAGTAACTGGGTACTCATGTATTGCATTAGTACATAGCATCCATATAGTGTCATTATAACTGACGCCAGCCATACCGGCAGTCTTGCCGTTAGGCACTTCAAACCATACACAGTCGCCTGAGTATTCTTTTGCTACAGTAGTTAGATAAAGGAGTGGATCTACGCCATGACCTTCTTCGACCTCACGTCGGTCATCGTCACGTAGATTAGAGGCAACTTCGAGAGCTGCCTCCATCGTAATGGGGTGAATGTATTTAGACACGTCTGTAGAATTTGTTGGTGTAATCGCCTTCCCATGTCATTGAAAATAATGTCGCTGGTGAAGCGTGTGTGGATTCTAAAATTAATGTGGCGTTAGTGTTACGCTCATAGATAGGTATTGTTTTTTGTGATTCTTGAGTTAATGCTATTTGATCAGCACTATAAGCATCTGCTACAGCGGGCTCTATCGTTTGAGTGAAATCTGTTTTACCCAATCGTTTTAAAGTTGTTGTATATAAACCAGAATCACCAAGATTTAATTTCGCTCGATGTACTGTTAAAGATCCTTGTATTTCCGATCTAAATTTCTCACCAGATGCCGCAGCTTTTTGATAATAAATTGTTGGAAATTCAACTTTCATCTCATAAAGATAACCTAACACCCAACTATAAGCAGGTGTAACGGTTGTACCACTAGTATTTTTATATGTCTTCCAATTATTATCTAGAGTGACAGTAGTACCTGACAGAGATGCGTTCGCGGTCATTCCTTGGAATGTGTTATCCGCACCTGAAGCGTTATTCTCAATAACATATACCGCTAATTGACTACCAGCTACTACAGGATAATTAGTAGGTAATGTAAATGTAGTTTTATTAGTAGTTGCGTTATACGTTAATGTATTCGCTGCTGTGGTACATAATGTACTATGATCTAAATGGATTCTATATAAAATATCATCGTCTGTTAAAGTAGGTCCAACAGTTTTATTTAAATCACTAACAGTATCAGAAGTATCAGTTAACTTCAGATCCATTCTCACTAACATATCAGTTTGTGGAGAATCTTTAGTTTGTAATACCATATATAATGAATCATCTAAGACACAATGATAGCGTATTTTACTACCAAATTCCCATGTAAACCATGCTTGTTGTAGTCTTTTATCAACTACATTATGATATCTATAACCATATAGCGTCGTATCTAAATCCTTACTAAAGAATACAACTGAGTTTTCTCTAGAATTAGATATGACTCTTAAATCTTTAGCAAATAAATCACCAACAACTTTACTTTGATCTAATACTTGCGGATCACCATCTCTTTGGACCGTAGTCATTTCTAAGAAACGTGAAAATTTACCAGCATTATCTAAGAAACCAAGCGATGTACCTAAATTAATAGGACTAGTTTGATTGTTAAAGTTGTAAGTACTTAAGGTGTTAATCTTTGCAGTTTGTGAACTTAATACATCACTATCTGTTGTTAATAAGAATTGTTGATTTTTAGTAAATAGAACAAGACCACTACCAACCTGTATGCCATCGTAGATAATTGCTGGGTATTCTGAACTTGCTGATATATCTATCATATCAACAGGTGATACTGCTATTGCAGATTTACCCCAGAAATTAAAGAAGTCTCCAGGCTGAGACATTATGACATTTTCATCAGCAAGTAAGCACAATCTATTCCTAAAGAATAACATCTGTGTAATTTTTTTTCCAACAAAACTTGCCCATGGGTTCGTAGCTTCACCTTCTGGATCTGTATCACCTACTAAAGCAGGCTCCCATTTTTCAGTTGTATAAGTTACACTACTAATCGTATAATCTGTACCATCTAAGAATGTTAATCTAAAGTTACCATCTGCTGTTCTAATTAAATCAACAGGCATAGTACCTTTAGCATAGCTAATGGCTGCACCAGGTTTAGGGCATTCTTCCCATACACCAGGACCATCTCTATCATTATGACCAAAGAATTTAACATAGTAATCGTCTTCAGTAGCTGAGTCACTATTGGAAACTTTTAATACATAACCATGTTTACATTCTTTTGGTAAATCGGCTACATCAGCAATTTTGTCTGTAAAAACATTTAGTAATTCACTGTTAGGTGTGCTAACGTTAAAAGTACCATTGAAACTACCACCAGTTAATGGTCGTGTAATATAAAGACCATTACCAATTTGTGTTATGTGTGAGTCTTCCCAACCTATTGCCGCACCTGTTTCGGTTGTAGCATCTACAATAGCTTGCCTTATATCACCTAAAATACTATCAGGAGTAGTTACAGTTTCACCTGTAAATGGAGTCGGTTTCGGTCTAATTAAACCTAAGTCAGCTTTAACTCTTGATATACTTTCATCTTCAATAGTAATTTTATATTTAGCATGTTCCATCCAAACATAAAAATAATCACCTACCTTCCAACCATTACCTCCAAATAATAAATTACTTTGAGTAGTAAAGCGACCCTCATAACTATGAGTTTCAACAACAGTTGTTTGTCCAGTGGTTTCTAATTTTATTGCTATATGTTTGGGGATAGGGTTGGTATTAGATTCAATAGTTCGGTTTGCCCAAATGGTACTAGTAGTGGTTCTAACTACAGTACTGCCATTTAATATTTCAACTTTCCAACGACCGTTACCATATACATTAGAGTTTGTCTTAGATCTAAAAACTAAATCCAATCCTGTTTTAGCAACCTCTTGAGTATTAGCTTTGCTCCAGGGATCATTATTTGTATAACCTCTTCTCAGTATTTCGTAATCAGCAGTTATAGTTGCCCAATTACTATGAGCTTCCCAACCAGCGAAAATTAACTCAGCTTGTTTATCAACACCTGTGTTTCCATCTGAAGTCCATTCAACTGAAGTACCAGTAGCTGTATTAGTTAATCTATACTTATGATTAGTTAACCATGAGAGATTCTCATTAAAATATAATCGATGAACTTCATTATCAGCACGCTTTTGGTTATCTCTATAATAGTAATAAAAGTCTTCTATACCATTAGCGTGGTCTCTACTTTCATATTTTCTACCTGGTGATATTTGAAATGACTCAACACCAACATTTAATAAGTGTTGATTTGTGACTTGTTTTCTTTGGTAATTAAATACATTAGTACTACCACATCTCACTACCCAACCTGTATTATACCCAGTACCAGTACGTGTAGTACCATCCATTGTACCAATTTCAATACCTTCTGGTGGATACCAAGTATCAACTTGTACAATAGTTTGCTGCTGACATGAGCTCATTACATCAATAACTCGATTACATGAAACTCTAGTAGCTTGATAAGTATTCCTAGTTGACGTACCTTCGTATAAATTTAAAGCATACTGCTTAGAATAAGAAACATTTTTTAATTCAATATAAGCTTCAGGAGGTCTAGTATCTGCTTGCCAATCATCAACATTGCTTGTCGCATTATCCATCTCTACTGTAACATTACGATTACATAGATATGTATGATCGTTTAATGTTAGAGCTTGGATATCATGATCAGCCGTGTGTTTTAAATATTCAACAGGTGTGATCGAACCACCACCTGGTTTAGTAGCAGATGAACCTACAACAACAGTTTTTTCAGATCCATCTAAACAAGACCACATACGAACCTTACCATCGTCAGCATGTCCAGTTCTACGTATGATTTGTCCTATATACTGTTCATTTTCATCCCTATAGTAGTGAAACCATTGACCTGTTGCGTAAGAATTATTAGTACCATTACTTAAAGACTTAATTAATTTAGCGCCTGGTCTTTTAACTAAACCGTGGGTGACATCTGGTAAAACATTTTTTGCTTCATTTAACTGACCTGGTACTTTAAGCTCATCAGGCTGTTGAGAAATCCCGCCAGTATATGTAGGTATTGTTTGTGTAATTGTTGCCATTTAACGCCTCAATGATCTGTACGGTTGGTATGCTTGATATGCACTTTCATGAGGGACACCAAAGAAAGAATGGTTACCCATATCACATTCGTATTCTATACAAGCAGCTCTTCCTTTTGCTTCGTCCGTTTGTAAAAGTTGTACCAATTGTGGGTTAGAGACTAACTGAGTAGCAGCTCTAACTGCAGCTCTATAAGTTATATATCTTTGAAATATATTAGGTAGATCCTCAAATTTATATAATGATACTACATCTAAATATATTGTATCATCAAACTCATTAGTATGTTCAACCAAATCATATAATTTCCCATCTCTGACGACGAGATCCCTAGTCTTATCAACGTGCCCGTCATGTAATGTATAGCGTAAAGTTTGTACAGGTAATTTTATATTCTTGTTACCGTCAGGTGTAACTGCAACATGGTACTCTGTGTTAAAATGCCAACCTTCATTCTGTACATCTTTGTTAACTTCAGTTAAAATGTTATAGATATAAGATATCTCTGGGTTAGTAAAATCAAGAGTTGTTGCTGTAGATGGAGATTGACCGATGCTACCCAAAATTGAGTTCACTGCGGATAGTTCGGTATCGGTGTCAATTGTCGAGGTAGCCATAAAGAAATATGAATAAAAAAAAGGGGGTCGTGAGAACCCCCCTTATGTGAATAAAATATATACTACCAGCCGTCGGTCTTCTCACCACTGTTCAGCGTTGCTGCACCAGCTATGAGTTCGACACAAGCAGCAGGATTTAGATAGTCACTGCCCATTGCCAAGCGTCCTAGAATGACATCTCCCTGGTAAATCACGGATACATCACCTGAAGTTACTTGAACTTGAGGACCAATTGCTTCAACTACAGCTGCGCCTTCACGCTGGAAGATCAATCCGCAAGAGTGAGCGAATCTTTCATCAACACCGTAGTTGTTACGTGAACCGTAGTTGTCAGCTGCAACAGCTTCGTCGTCGAGCATATCTTCGCCAACGAAAGTACCGATGTTACCAGGTGATGGTTCACCAGGATCTTCAGCACCTGCAGTGCCTCCGAGTTTAGTACCAAAGTTTCCGAAGAACGGTATGTTCATTGATTTGTAGATAGTGATACCTGCAATTTCAATAATACCTTTACCAGACTGCAAGGCTGTACCTTGTACATCACGGTTGATTAGACCATTACCTGATACGTTTTGTATCAAAGTGTAATATTGTCTTGGGTTCAATACGGCTACACGCCCTTCACCCGAAACCCCTTTCTCATCTAAAGCAGCCGCGGCATCATAGAATGCGTCCACGAGCTTATCGGAGTCGTAAGCGTTGTTAGCTTGCGCAGTTGTACCAACGCGGATCTGTGACCCACCTGGTTCTACGAAGCCTGACTTACTAATTGGGCTAGCTGCACGAGCACCTCTAGTGATAGAACGGAAAATCTTTCTATCATATGTTTGAGCTAGAGCATAACCGATCTTACGAGAGATCTCTCCTCTTAACTCATAGTGAGCAAGGGTCTCATCTAATTCATATACGAAAGCTGAACTGATAAGTAGATCATCAACCGTAACGGTCTTCTCTGCTACTGGAGGCGCGTTGTCCGTGTTACCTAAT
>VTLG01005371.1_pt1 | contig 19193 bp, 26 predicted proteins | sample 4694571 | NCBI WGS metagenome assembly VTLG01 (sample SAMN12604809, study PRJNA352737) | marine metagenome | biome: ENVO:00000447; feature: ENVO:00000209|ENVO:00000569|ENVO:01000036; material: ENVO:00002151; isolation source: viral sequences binned using virsorter ...
AAGGCGCTATTTAGCCGTTTTAAGCGGTTTTCATACCGCTGCGGTATATATATACCAAAAATTCGAGAAAATTCAACAGTCAAAATTTACCTTCGTATAAAATTTAAAAAATTTTTTAAATTTTAATGCGTCTTTTTTTTTGTATTTTTGTCTAAAATATTCCTTTTATGGCCGAATCAAATTTAAAATTAAACATCACCGGCGATTCGTCGAAACTTAAAAGCGCATTGTCAAGCGCTTCGGCAAAAATGCAATCTTTTGGTTCCAAAATGCAAAACGTTGGAAAACAAATGTCCACACGTTTGACGTTGCCTTTGGTTGCCGCCGGGGGTGCTGCGATAAAATTTGCAAGTGATTTCCAGGAATCAATGAACAAGGTTGATGTTGCATTTGGAAACTCACGAAATGAGGTAAAAGAATTCGCAAAAACAACATTGAAAGAATTTGGAATTGCCGAGGGTTCCGCGCTTGATATGGCGGCATTGTTTGGCGATATGGCAACATCAATGGGATTGACAACAAGCGCCGCGGCGGGAATGTCAACCCAATTAGTTGGTTTGGCCGGCGATTTGGCGTCTTTTAAAAACATTGATATTGAACAAGCGCAAACGGCATTGGCCGGCGTTTTTACGGGCGAAACGGAATCATTGAAAAGATTGGGCGTTGTTATGACCGAAGTCAATTTGAAAAACTTCGCAATGGAACAAGGAATGAACGCCAATATAAAAACAATGTCACAAGCGGAAAAGGTCGCTTTGAGATATGAATTTATAATGGCAAAAACGGCAAACGCCCAAGGTGATTTTTCACGAACAAGCGGTGGCGCTGCAAATCAAATGCGTATTTTTCAAGAATCATTAAAAGAATTAGCCGCGCGATTTGGTGAAATTATTTTGCCCGCATTTACAAAATTAGTGACTTTTTTGAATGGTTTAATTCAACGATTCGGCGATTTGTCGCCAACGGTTAAAAAAGCCATTTTAATATTTGGCGGCGTTGTCGCTGCATTGGGACCGGTCATTGCAATAATTGGAAGTTTATTGACAATGGCGCCGGCAATCGGTGCCGCATTAACTTTGATGACCGGGCCTATTGGTTTGGTCGTTGCTGCATTGACTGCGGTTGGCGTTGTTATTTATAAAAATTGGGCGGGTATAAAAGCAGCATTGATTAAAGTAGGCAATTATTTTATTGAATTATATAATAATTCGTTGCCGATACAATTGGCCGTGGACGCAATAATTATGCAATTCAAAAATTTGGTTGCGGTTGGAAAATTTGTTTTTTCAACATTGGTCACAATCTTAAAAACGGCCGGAAAAAATATTGTTTCAATATTGGGTGGCGTTGGTGACATCATAATGGGGATTTTTACTTTTGATCCGGACCAAATAAAAGCCGGTTTTGTTAAGGCGTCAAAAGGTATTAAAGACAATATGATAAGCGCCTTCAATGATATTAAAACCGACGCCAAAACATTGGGTTCAAGTGTTGTTGATAATTTCAACGAGGCATTAGAACAAAAACAAATTTCGCCAATTGTCGTTCCGGTGGCGGTTGTTTCAGCCGGTGACGGCGATCAAGCTGCGGCCGGTGGCGGAACAACAACGTCCGGCGGCGGTGGTGGTGGCGGTCGTGGTGCCGTTTCAAGTGTTTCGGCGCTTGAATCCGGCGGTATTATGACACCGGTCACAAACGCAATAAAAGCCGACACGGCGGGAATCCCGGACGCAATTGCCGAACAACAATCGGTTTTGTCCGAACAACAACAAATTGCAATCGCAAACGCGGCCGCATTTAATTCAGAAATTGGAAACATTATCACGGGCGGTTTGAATCAATTAGCAACCGGCATCGGTTCGGCATTAGGACAAGCTATAAGCGGCGGCGGAAATTTAGCGCAAAAACTTTCACAAGTTGTTTTGACAACTATTGGCGGAATGGCGGTTCAATTAGGTAAACTTGCAATAAGTATTGGTTTAGCGGTTGAGGGTATAAGACAAGCGCTAAAATCATTGAATCCGGCGGTTGCCATTGCGGCCGGTATCGCTTTGATTGCGTTGGGTTCGTTTGCAAGGTCGCAAGCAAGTAAAATTGCCGACGGCGGCGGTGCAACCGCATTCGCCAACGGTGGTATTGTTAGCGGTCCCACAATGGGATTGGTTGGTGAATATCCAGGCGCGCGACAAAATCCGGAAGTCATTGCACCATTAAACAAATTACAATCAATGATTGGTGGCGCCGGTGGTGGTAATTTAACCGTCACCGGAAACGTCAGGGTTGACGGTCAAGACTTATTGATTGCGATTGAACGCGCCAATGAAACGGCCGGACGAATATATTAAAAACAACTTATGGGATATGGCGTAAAATATAGGCTTGAATTTTCGGATGTTTTGGGTTATCCAAAAAAACTCGAAATTCTTAAAAAAAATTATTCCGGTGATGTTTTGCCAATTATCGGCGGCGCAAATCCCGTTCAAATTTCTTGGCAATCATCAGACGATTTTTATAAGTCAATAATCGGATCAAAATGTCAATTAAAATTGTTTGTCACCGATTCGGTTTTTTATGATGATTTTTATAAATTCGACGAACGCGAATACAAAGTGAATGTTTATTATTCCAAACCAATTGTTGATGATTTTGAAACGCGCATTGTTGCGGACAATGGGTTCATTGAATCGTTTGATTGTTTAGAAAACGAAACAAAGTTTTTCAAAGATTCAACGTTTTATCAAAAAAGGGTTTTCAATGATTCGGGAATAATAGAAAGTTTAAATTGTATTGAAAGTCAAATTTCAAATGACATTCACAACGATTTCGGTTTATTTTGGACCGGCTTTTTGGTCGTTGATAGGTTTCGCGAATCACTACAATCGCCACCGTTTGAAATTACTTTGAACGCGTTTGACGGTTTGGGGACACTTTCAGATTTTGACGGCACGGTTGCCGATTTTTATTCGTTATCAAATACAAATTCTTACAACGACATTCAACGAATTGCATTAATTTTGCAAAATTTAGATTTGGACATTGGAATTAATAGCATTAATGACATCACATTTTCGTCACTTATTGCGGGAAACAATTACGGTTCAACCGATTCGGTTTTTCCATATAATGCGACAATGTTTGCGGCGCAAGAATTGGCAAACGATTTTGATGTTTTTAACGCGAAACAACAATTGGAATTGATTTTGGGTTTATATAATCAAAGGATTTTTCAATCGTTTGGCAAATGGTATATTGTAGAAGCGTCAAACATTTTTGATATTACGGTCAAGGATTCAATTTTGGCGTCGTTACAAGCAAACAATGCGGTTCCAACGGGCATTCAAAACGACATTTTTAATCAACTAAATTCAACACATAATGAACGCGTAAAAAATAGGCGTCACGATTATTTGGGCGCTATTGTTGACACAATCAACGAACCGGTTGTATTGGTGGCGCCAAAAGAATTGACACCGGTTGGCGGCGATTTTAATATTGAATATTTGCAACCGCTAAATTCTATTGTTGTAAAGTCAAAACAAAACAATTTGCGTGGTGAATTTTACAATTCAGGTTTTGAATACGGCGCAAGCGATTGGACCATTTTGAATAGTTATGCCGAAGTTGTTGACGCCGATTTTAAATTCAAGGGCAAAAAGGCGTTAAGGTTGACCGGAACCGCGCCAACAAGTCCAGAAAATATAAAGATAATGAATTTTCAAAGTTTTGGAACAATAGACGTTGCGAATTTCTTTGAGGAATTGAATCAATTCGGATTAGAATTTTATTATTTTGTTGAGGAAACAAGCGGCGGCGGGGTTGAAGCAAACGTTTCATTTAAAATCGATTTGCGTTTGGATTTTGTGACGCCGTCATTAACACATTTTTATGGTTGGGATTCCGACGCGAAAAAATTTACAAATTTTAGTTCGTCCCAACAATTGCCAGTTGTGAATAATTTAACAAGTTCGGAAAATAATTTGTTTAAAAAATTCAGTCAAAAATTAAGTAGCAACGGAATTGACCAAAGTCCAAGCAACGCGACATTGGCGGCCGTTACAATGGAAGCGTTTTTATTAAACACAACAACAACGGCGTCAACCTATGTGACAACCTATTTTGATAATATGAAAACATTTAAGCCAGACGACGTGCGGTCGGTTGATGATGTCACATTGAAAACAACGATTTCAAACGCAACTACAACCACAACAACAAAAAATTTCACAAAATATTTAAGCACAAACACCCGTCGATTTTTCAATAAAAATTTAGCGCGAACACGTGACAATTTGTCCGTAATGGGAGGATCAAATTTATTTAAAAAAGCCTATGAAGTCACAACGCAAAACATCGCTAATGATTTTAGAAGTTTTGTCAAAAGATATGACGGCCTTTTCAGGAATACAAGGCGCAAACCTTTGTCAATTCACAATAAATTATGGGTGAATTTCACGACAAAAACAGAAAACGAACAACCGGCAATCATTGACGGGTTGACATATAACGTCAAAAAAAATGAATACAAAATCACGTCGCACGTTCCAAACGATGACGACGACGTTACAACAACGAATTCGTATCGATAAAACATTTGTTTTGTTTGTCGGCCGTCGTTATTTCTTAATTGATTTGCGGCGGTTTTTTTTTGAAAATATTTTTTTTATTTAAAAGAAATTTTTTATTTTTGTGATTAATTAGAAAACAATAAAATGAAAAAACAATTGACGCCTAAACAAAAAATACTTTTCAATGAAGTTAAGGCACAAACGAAAAAAGTATTGAAAAAATTTAATTATCCGCACGATTTATTGGACGATATAATTAAAATTAATATAAATATTTAAGTTTAAAATCAACAACACAATTTGAAAAATATGTTTGAAAATAAATTCAAAGCGGAATTAAAACGCTTAAATTTAAAACGTTACGATGTTTGTGAATTGCTTAATTGCACAATGCCAACATTGAAATCACGTTTGCAAAATCCGGATTCATTCACAATTGCCGAAGTCACTATTTTAAGCGACGCCGGTTTTGGAATTTCTGAAATCCTGGACATTTAATCACCTTTAAAATTTAATAAAATGAAAACAATAAACATAAAAGGACGGGAATATATCACCGTCAACGAACGTCTAAAATATTTTAGAAGCGAACCAACATTTGACGGTTGGCAAATAAAAGAATCATTGGTTCATATTGACGAAAAAGAGGGCGTTTTTAAAGTCATAATTTGCGACGACAAAGGCGTTGAAATCGCTTCGGCGCATTCGCAAGAATATCGCGATTCCTCATATATAAATAAAACGTCATTTGTTGAAAATGGTTTCACGTCGGCATTGGGCCGGGCGTTGGGTTATTTAGGCATTGGAATTGACACGTCAATCGCATCAGCTAATGAAGTTCAAAACGCCGTTAAAAATCAAAGCGCGGAAAAGCCTAAAATAAAAGACGGTAAAAAATGGCTTACGGACGCGCAATTCAACGCGACAATGAAAGCAACAAAGGAACAAGCGGAAAAGGTATTGGCCGGCTTCTTAATTAAAAAACAATACCGCGAACAAATAAAGCAAAAATTTAATATTTAAAATCAATAAAAATGGCATACGAACACAACAATGGAAATGGAAGTTTATTCAAAAACACCAACAAAACAAATGACAATCAACCGGACTATTCCGGTTCGATTAAATTACAAGACGGTACAAATCAACAAATCGCCGCGTGGATAAAAGAGGGCGCAAAAGGGAAGTTTTTTTCAATCAAATTGTCCGATCCATATGTCAAACCGGAAGCGGCCACGGTCGCGGAAACGTCCGACGATTTGCCGTTTTAATCGGCAAAATGACAAACAAAGCGAAAAGCGGTTTCGAATATGAAGCCGTTTTTTTTTAAAATAATTTTGCAAATTGAAAATATATTTTTAGTTTTATGAAAATTTAAAAAAATGGAAAAATCATTAGACTTTCTTTATTGGAGAATTGAGGCGTTGCAAAACAACCTTTCAAGGCTTCAAAAGGAAAATAAAAATTTAAAGAAAATCATTAAAGAAATAAACAATTATAAAATCATAGAATAATGAAAACACAATTCGATACAAATGAAAAATATCATTCGTCGCCGGCAATTAGCGCGTCGGGGTTAAAAGCTATTTATAAAAAATCGGTATATCATTTCATTAACCAAAAACCGTTTGAGAGTTCCGCAATGGCATTGGGGACGGCGGTTCATTGCGCTATGTTGGAACCGGATTTGTATTACAAAGAATTTCACGTTATGCCGAAAATTGACCGCCGGACAAAAGCGGGAAAAGAACAATTTGAAATGGAACAAAAAAAGGCCGCCGGCAAAAAAATTGTTTCATTTGATGATCACGAAAAAATCACCAAAATTTTGGAAAACTTCCGAAATCACGATTTGGCGCAAAAATATTGTCAAGGCGAAATTGAATTGTCGCATTACGGCAAACACGAGGGTTTGGACGTTCGCGTCCGTCCGGATTGTTTGAACCGCGTTTCGGGGTTTATATCGGACGTCAAAACGTGCCAAGACAATTCACCCGTTGCGTTTCGTCGGGACGTTTACAAATATGCCTATCATTTACAAGCGGCGTTTTATATGGACCAATGCGGCGTTGATAATTTTAAATTTATTGCGGTTGAAACAAACTACCCGTTCACGGTTGAGGTTTACACGTTAAGCGACGAAATGATTGAACAAGGCCGCAAGGCGTGGAAACGCGCATTTGACGATTGGAAAATATATTGTGACACCGGGATTGTTTCCGGCTACACCTGGAATGAGTTTCACGACGACGGAAGTTTAATTTTGTGATACTATGGAATTAGAATATTTAATAAAAAAAGTCAACAAACATTTCAATTGTGACATCACACAAAACAAACGTGAACGTGAATTGGTTATGGCGCGGGCGGTTTATTTTTGGCTTGCAAAATACACAACCAAAAAATCAGTTAAAAAAATCGGTGCGGCCGTTGGACGCGACCACGCGTCGGTGCTTTATGGTTTGGCGAATTTGGATAATTGGATTCGGTTTGATGATTTTTTCCGCGTTGATTTCGAGGCGTTGAAAATGATTATTTTAAGCAGCTACGAAACCAAAAAAATGACGCCCGAATCATTACTTTACAAATACAATACATTATTAATTGAAAACGATATATTAAAAAAACAACTTAAAAAACAAAAAAATGAATTATAAAAACCAAACAAACGCGATTGAAAACGAAACGTTTGACGCGTACAGAACCCAACAAAAAGAAATTCAAAAGGCCAAAAACATACTCAAAAAAAATGGTTTTATTGTAATCAAAAAACAAAAATCGTGAATCCGGCATTTTTACACCCTTGTCCGGTTTGCTTTGCATTGTGTTTTTTGGGATATTTGTATTTCAAGAAACGTAAAAAATAAAAAACCAATGGCGAATCCCTATTCAAAATATTTAAAAGGTGAGGACAAAATGCAGCGCGCAATAATTAATTATTTAGAACTGCAACACCCAAACGCGGTATTCACACACCCAATGAATGAGGGGCGCCGTACACCGTTTGAACAATACAAGATGAAATATTTGGGGACAAAGCCAGGAATTCCGGATTTATTAATATTTACGCCAAACGCCAATTTTAGCGGTTTAGCGCTCGAATTAAAATATAAATATAACAAACCCACGGAAAGACAAAAAAAGTGGCTTAAATGGCTTAAAAACTGCAATTGGGCGGCTCTTTGGTCGAATGATTTAGAACAATGTATTGAAACAATAGACAAATATTTCAAAAATGAATTAAAAATCACACCACAAAAATGAAATATAAAACTATTTATTTTGACTATAAAAATCAAAAAATTAGGTACACGCAAAGTTCACCGGACGACATCGCGGTTTCTTACAATTATATCGGCAAATCAACCCGAGTTGAATTTGATTTATTAATTGAATTACTATGGTATAAATTCGAGGACGGCGACATTGAATTGGATCAATTGAAAAAAATCTTTGACGATTTACGTTCCTTTTGCGATGATATAAAATACAATTTGATTTTGTAAAATATATTTTTATTTTTGAATGAATGGAAAACAAAAAAAACTATTATGCTATAATACCGGCGCCCGTTCGGTATTGTAAAAAACTAAAAGCAAACGAAAAATTAATGTTTGGCGAACTCACCGCATTGGCCAATGAAAAGGGTTTTTGTTTTGCTTCAAACGATTACTTTGCAAACCTTTACGATGTTTCAAAAACAAGCGTTTCCAAGTGGATTTCTAATTTAGAAAAGAATAAATTTATTCGCCTTAAAATGATATATCAAAAGGGAACAAAGCAAATAAAAGAACGCCGAATATACATTGCACCCCTATTGAAGAAAACTTCAATACCTATTGAAGAAAACTTCAATACCCCTGTTGAAGAAAAGTTAAAGGTTAATATATATAACAATATAAATAATATAAAAAAAGAATATACCACAAAATCGGAAAAGCGCCAATTTGACGATAAAACGAAAACGGCGTTTCCGCATTTTGCAGCATTATTTGATTTGAAATACCGCCCGAAAACCGAAACCCAAAAAAACAAATGGTTGGATTGTTTGGACAAGCTGCAAAGGTTGGACGGTTACGATTTGCGCGAGGTTTACAACGTTTCTAAAAATTTGCGAAATGACGAATTCTGGCAAAACAATTTTTTATCAATTTTAAAATTAAGAAACACCGACAAAAACGGCATCAAATACATTGACCGATTTATGATACAACACAAAGCAAAACAAAAACCGGTTGGATTTACTAAAATTAAAAACCTTAAAGAATTTTTTATATACAAAAACCCGTCCAACGGAAAAAAAGAAATAGGCGCCAAAACTAAAAATGGCGACATTCACGAATTTCAAATCCGCGGTTTGATGATGACAAACGAATTCCAGGAATTAAAAAAATACGTTTTGAATGAATTATAAGAAATTCAAAATCCCGGAAAAACTTAAAAATGATGTTTGGCATTTCGTCAATCAACATAGTATCGGCAACCGCTTTGAATTCAACGGTTCAAAAGAACAACAATTCGTTGGATTGATTGGTGAAATAATGGTCAAACGATTGTTTGGTTTTGATCACGAATTTAAAAATGGTTTTGACGGCGGTTTTGATTTTGAGTATAAAGGCCTAAAAATTGACGTTAAAACAATGGGACGAACCGTTGACGTTCGAAATTATTTCGTCAACAATTTCGTGGCGCATCAAATAAAATATAATTGTGATATTTATATATTTTGTTCACTTAACAAGCGGAAAAATGAATTGACGGTTTGCGGTTACATTGGCAAAAAAGAATTGTTGAAAGTTGCAACGTTGATAAAAAAAGGCACAATCAGAACATTAAAAGACGGAACAACCTTTCCATTGAAAACATCAAATTTTGAAATTAAAAACACCGATTTAAAAAACATTGAAAATTTATTTTATTATTTACCTAAAATTTAAAATATTTTTTTAGATTGCATGCGAAAAACAAAAAACAATGAAAACATTCAATGATTTCGGCATTTACATCGGTAACAAATCGACCGGCAAAATAAAAACCCAATGCCCACAATGCAGCCACACACGAAAAAATAAACGTGACAAATGTTTGTCCGTTGATATTGACAAAGGTTTATTCAATTGTCACAACTGCGGGTTTTCCGGCACAACTAAATTCGAAAAGAAAAAAGAATTTGTCCGTCCGGAAAAAATAAAAGTCAATTTGACCGAACGCGTTGTCAAATGGTTCGGTGAACGTGGCATTTCAGAACCAACGCTTCAACATTGGAAAATCGGCGAATCATTGGAATACTTTCCGCAAGTAGGTAAAAAACGCCGCGCAATCAATTTCAACTATTACCGCGAAAATGATTTGGTGAATGTCAAATATCGTGACGGACAAAAGAATTTTAAAATGGTTTCTGGTGCGGAATTAATATTCTACGGCCTGGATAATATCAAAACAATGGAAAAAATATTCATTGTTGAGGGCGAAATTGATGCATTGTCATTGCACGAAGCCGGGATTTATTCCGTTTGTTCCGTTCCGAACGGCGCATCAAAAGGAAATCAACGTTTGGAATATTTGGACAACTGTTTTCAGTATTTTAAAGACAAAAAAGAAATCATTCTTTGCACCGACAATGACAACCCCGGGATTGAATTACGCAATGAATTGGCGCGACGCTTTGGCGCTTATCGTTGCAAATACGTTGATTTCGGCGCTTTTAAGGACGCCAACGAGATATTGACGACAAAAGGGGCGGAAACTTTGCGAAACGTCATTAAAACGGCTAAAAACTTCCCATTAGAGGGCGTCTTGAATTTAGATAATATTTGGGATTCCGTTTTAAATTATAACGAAAACGGCGTCAAAAATTATTCTATTGGTTTGCCCAACGCCGATAATTATTTCAAAATGGAATTGGGGCAATGGTCAGTTGTCACCGGGATTCCGAATTCGGGAAAATCGGACGTTATGGACCAAATCTGTTGTAATATGGCGTTAAAATACGATATGCGTTGCGCTATGTTTGCGCCGGAATCGTTTCCGTATGAGGGCCATATTAAACGCATCGCGAATAAATTAAACGAAACCAATTGCAACAACGACCAATTGAACCAAACAAAAGATTTCATTCAAGACCATTTTTTTTGGGTGAAAATAGATTTGGAAAATTTGACACTAAAAGGAATTTTAAAAGCATTTAAAGAATTAGTATTTCAAAAGGGAATCAACGTTTGCGTCATTGACCCCTGGAATATGTTGGACCATTCAGCGCAACGCGACCATTCGTATATTGGCCGGGCGCTTTCAGAAATAACACAATTTTGTCAACAAACAAACACGCATTTGTTTTTAGTGGCGCACCCGCGCAAAATAGAATCCGAAAACGGACGATATAAAAAACCAACGCTTTATGATATAAGCGGATCCGCCGATTTTTTCAATAAAGCTTTTAACGGTTTAATTGTGTACCGCTGCATCGGTGAACGTACAAAATTCAAATCCGACGTGGTTAAAATATACATTGAAAAGGTCAAACGAAAAGAAAATGGACAATTGGGCGATTTTGACATTGCACCAGATTTCAAAAACGGCGGAATTTACAAAGACATTGATTTGGAAACAAAAAAATTCGAAGTGATAAAAGATAATATTCCGTTTTAATTATGGCAAAGGCAATACAACCCACACCGCAACATCAAAAGGCGCTAAAATGGTGCTTAAAAAACGAAATAAAGGTATCTCAACACCCAACATTGAAAGGTTTGCGCGTTGAAATAAACAATCGCGGCACCCGTATTTTGTCCCCAAAAACATATTCAAAAATCCAGGCAAACAATAAATGTTGGGAATTATATTTGTATCTTTACAAAAAATATTATTAATTATGAGATTAAATTTTAATACTATTATCTATCCGATTTTTGGTTGTTTAATTGGCGTAAATTATTGGAATTCAACAATGGATCACGTTATGATTGAATCAGCAGCCGACGACGCCGACGAACATTGTTTGGAATTTCATTTGTTTGTCGTTGGCATTTCCTTTGTTTGGTACACCGCAAAATAAATATTCTAATTACATAATAATAAATAAGATTAGTTGACACTTTTCGTCAATTTATAATTAATTATTTTTGCAGTATGGCTACAAAAACCAACATATTAAAAAACAATTTGATTCAAGCGTTGGAACAATCATTGGGAATTGTGACGACCGCTTGTAAAGTTGTCGGTTGCAACCGTTCAACGTTTTATAAGTATTACAAAAGCGACAAAGTATTCCGGGCAAAGGTTGACGAACTGCAAGACTTGACATTGGATTTTGTTGAATCACAATTGCACGAACAAATAAAAGAGGGCAACACAACGGCAACAATATTTTATTTGAAAACAAAAGGAAAAAAACGTGGGTTCATTGAACGTCAAGAAATACAAATGGACGGAAACATTGAATCAAAAGTCATTGAATGGACACCGGCAAAGGACAAATAAGAGAGTTTTGCAACGTTCAATTTTATCAAACGTTGAATTCAAAGGCTCGAATTAAAGTACATCAAGGCGGAACTCGTTCCGGGAAAACCTATGCGATTTGTCAATTCTTAATTTATAAGCTAACCACAACCAAAAAGCCGATTACAATATCAATCGTCCGAAAAACATTGCCGGCGCTTAAAAGGTCGGTTCTGCGGGATTTTATCGCCATTGCTACCAAATTAGGGGTTTACTATAAAGGCGAACACAACAAAGCGGAAAACACCTTTAAATTCAACGGCTCGATTGTTCAGTTTTTGTCAACCGACGACCCCCAAAAAATCCGTGGCGCCAAACACGATATTTGTTTTTTGAACGAGGCCAATGAATTGACGTTTGAAGATTTTCGTCAATTAAATATGCGGACCGTTGGCGAATTGATAATTGACTTCAACCCGTCGGATCCGGTGCATTGGCTTTATAATGAAGTGATTGAACGCGACGATTCGGATTTATTTATTACAACGTATAAAGACAATCAATTTTTGCCGTCTGAATTGGTCCAGGAAATCGAACGCATCAAATTGCGTGACCCCGATTATTGGCGCGTTTATGGTGAGGGACAACGCGCGGTATTTTCAGACCGTCAAATCTTTACAAATTGGAAATATATTCCATTGTCCGAATTTCCGGAGTTTGACGAAACGGTCATTGGCATTGATTTTGGATTTACAAATGACGAATTGGCGATTTTGGAAGTCGGCAAAATTAAAGACCGTTTATATATCAACGAATTAATGTATAAAAAAGGAATGACAAACCGCGACATTGCAAACTTTTTAAAGTCAATAGGCAAAGACCAAACATTGGCTTATTGCGATTCAGCGGAACCAAAATCAATTGTTGAATTGCGTCAAATGGGCGTATTGGCAAAAGGTGCGACAAAGGGTGCCGGCTCAATAAGCGCCGGAATCAGTTTATTAAAGGAACACGAAATATTTGTTTCGGAACAATCAACTAACTTAAAACACGAACAACACACATATTTTTGGCAGCGCTTGAAAGACAATACAATCATCAACAAACCGATTGATGCCAACAATCATTTAATGGACGCGTTAAGGTATGCCGTTTATTCGAAATATAAAAACCGAACGGAATTTTTTGTTGTCTAAAAAATCATTTTAAATTTTGTATTTTTACAAAAATTTTATATCACAATAAAATATGGCTTCTTTATTTGACCGTTTCAAATCCCTATTAATTAAAAACTCACAACAAACGGCGCAACAATACAACCGCGCCGTGTATAATTACATCGGCAATTCAATCGTTTGGAACGCCGAAAATGATGACGCATATATCACCGAGGGTTATCGAAAAAACGCGACAATCTATTCGCTTATTAACATCATAACAAAGGCCGCGACAACAATTCCGTTCCAAGTTTACGAAAAGACAAACGAAAATGATTACAAGCGTTACAAAGCGCTAACATCGGGAACGTTTGACGCTTCATCAATACACAAAGCCGCGATATTACAAAAACGGTCAATGGTTGAATTACAAGACACCGAACTTCACAAAGTATTGGAACGGCCAAACCCGGCGCAATCTTACAATTCGTTTATATCTGAATTGATTGCATTCGGTAAACTTACCGGAAACCGTTATATCTACGGCATTGGACCGGACACCGGCGCCAATGTTGGGAAATATACCGAACTTTATGTAATGCCGTCACAAATAATGGAAATCGTTTCCAATGGCATAATGGAACCCGTTTCAAAATATCGTGTTGAATACAACGGCACGTTTGAAATTGACGCGGACGAAATATGTCACATTAAAGATTTCAATCCGTATTATGACGGCACCGGCTCGCATTTATATGGCCAATCGCCATTGCGTGCGGGAATGCGTTCGTTGACCACAAACAACGAGGCCACACAAACCGGCGTCAAGTACCTACAAAACCAAACCGCGCGTGGATTGTTGATGTCAGATGAGGGCGATATTAATGAAGTTCAAGCGCAACAATTAAAAGATAAATTCAGAAAACAATTCCAAGGTTCGGACAATGCCGGGGACGTTATCATAACGCCTAAAAAATTAAGTTGGGTGAACTTTGGATTGAACGCCGCGGACGTTTCGTTGATTGAACAATACAACGCGTCGATTAAAGATTTATGTAATATTTACAACGTGCCGGTTCAACTATTAAACAACACCGAATCCGCTTCATATAACAATATGAAAGAGGCCAAAAAAGCATTGTATCAAAATTGCGTTATTCCGGAATTGTTAAAGATAAAAGACGAATTAAACCGTTGGTTGTCGCCTAAATTTGGGGACAAACTTTGTATTGAATTTGATTTTTCAGTCATTCCGGAACTGCAAGAGGAAACCGACAAAGTGGTTGACCAATTGACAAAGGCGTGGTGGATTACACCAAACGAAAAACGCGCCGCGATGAATTACGGAAAAGATGAGGACACAACCGAATTGGACGATTATTTTGTCCCGGCGAATCTTATTCCGGTAAAATCAAACGACGTTGATGTTCCAATGGAATCGGTTGACGTTGATGTCAATAAATTTTTGAGCAAAAAATTAGTGCCGGGAATGACGGACGTTTTCACAACCGTTGAGGAAGCCGAAGGGCGTGCCGAAGCGTTGGGCGGTTCCGGTCACCACGAACATAATTTTGACGGCGAAGTTGTTTATATGCCCTTTGAATCGCATGCGGAATATGAAGCCGCGATTGAGGAACAAAAATATCATCACGATGATGATGACGAAAAATATTATCACGATGATGATGAAGACGAAAACGACAAAAAACAAATTTCCGAACGTCTAAAAAAGGCGTTAAAAAAAAAAGCGGACGACCACAATGAGGCCGTAAACAATAACCCGGACAAAAAAACAAACGTTCCAACGCTTTTCAAAGTTTACGAACGCGGAATCGGTGCGTATAGAACAAATCCACAAAGCGTTCGTCCGTCGGTTACATCACCACAACAATGGGCAATGGCGCGCGTCAATTCTTATTTATACGCGCTTAAAAACGGCAAATTTAGAAGTGGCAAACACGACACCGATTTATTGCCCGAGGGACACCCAATGTCAACGCGTGACAAAAGTTATCACGACAAAAAATTTTCAGATTACCCACAAACCGCAACTAACAACGCCAAACGAATGATTGAATGGCGCGAAAAATACGGCGATGAAGTGACGGCCGGAACAATGACCGGTTGGCGACGCGCCCGAATGATAGCGAACCGCGAACCATTAACGATTGAAATGTTGAACCGCGTCAAATCATTTTTTGCACGTCACGAGGGCAACCAAACAATTGCGGAACGTTTTAAGGACACCCCGTGGCGCGACAATGGTTTTGTTTCCTGGAATTTATGGGGCGGAACTGCAATGCGCGATTGGGTGAATAAAAAGTTGAACGACTTAAAAGAATAGTTTGAAATTAGACCGCGACAAATGGCAAACGGATTTCGAAAAGCAATTGGACATTTCCGAAAAAAAGCAAATTGCAATTGTTAAACGTTTTTATAAAAGCGAATATAACAAAGGCATTGAATCGTTTATTGCGGACGGTCAAACAAACTTTTTAAATTTATTTGATGACAAACCATTGTTGAAAATTTATTCCGATTTATACACACAAATTGGAATTAGATTTGCGAATTGGTACGCTAAAAACTTTGAAAAGTATTTAACAAAACAAATTGACACGTCAAATTTAGATGATATTTGGGCCGCACGGTTTGCAGCGTTGGGCGTCGCCGTTGGTTCACAACGCGTTTCGTTGGTCGCCGGTACTGCAAAACAAACGCTTATTCGAATCACACAACGATTGATGTCGGATCCGGAATTTATGACATTGGGCGCCGTTGAAAAGGGGCGAATATTACGCAACCAATTCAACAGATATTCACAATTCCAGGCGGAACGATTAGTCCGAACCGAATCAACCGCCGCGGCTAATTTCGCAACGTCCGAAGCCGCAACAACAATTTTTCCGGGCGACCAATTACAAAAGGAATGGATTGCAAGTTTTGACGATAGGACGAGAAGCACGCATTCAGAGGCCGACGGTCAAATCGTTGACCAAAACGCCCCGTTTTTAGTTGGTGGCTCGCAAATGATGTTTCCGGGGGACCCAAGTGCGCCGGCAAAAGAAGTTATTAATTGCCGTTGTTCAATTGCTCACATACCAAAAGAGGGCGCGCAAACAATCGAGGAAATTCAATCCATTGGTTTGGGGGTTGCCGCCGGTGGCTTTACTAATTTTTAAAAATCGTATATTTACAAAAATTTTATTATGAACACAATTCTTTACAAAGCGGCGCCCGTTGGTGAATTAATCGACGCGGACGAAAAGGCCGGAATTATCAAAGGCTATGGAAGCTATTTTGGAAACAAAGATTCCGACAATGATGTCATTGTCAAAGGCGCATATAAAAAGACAATCGCCGAAAATGGTGAACGCGTGAAATATTTATATCAACACGATATGAATCAACCAATCGGCAAAATGACTGAATTATATGAGGACGACAAAGGATTGGTTTTCGTGGCTGAAATTGCAAAAACACAATTAGGAAAAGACGTTGTTGAACTTATGAAAACCGGCGTCATCACCGAAAATTCAGTCGGTATAATGCCAATTCAAAAAGAAAATAAAGGCGATTATCGTGAAATTAAAGAAGTTAAATTGTACGAAATTAGCGCCGTTACATTAGCGGCCAACGATCAAGCCAAAATATTAGACGTCAAAGGAAACATTGACGTTGAAAAATTGTCAAAAAGATACGACAATCTTTCGAAACTTATTCGCAAAGGTTCAATTTCCGATGAAATGGGATTTGCAATCGAGGCGGAAATATTAAAATTAAAATCATTATTTGTAGAATTCACGAAGCCGGTTGACGAAATCACTTCGCCGAAAAAAGAAACAAAAAACGATGATTTAGAAGTGTTAAATTATTTATTAAATTCCTTAAAAAACTAAAAATGGAAGAGAATATCAAAAATCAATTGGACCAATTTAATAGTGCCATTGATTCAAAAATCGAAAAATCAAACAATGAAGTTGTTGAAGCGGTTGTTGTTAAAGCAAACGACATTGTAAAAAATGAAGTTTCTGAAATGGCAACAAAATTAAATGAGCGTTTAGACGCGATTGAAGTTGCTAACAAAAAGCAATTCAGCGCTAAAAAAAGAATGTCATTCAAAGGCGCTTTAAATGAAGCGTTTTCAAATGGTGCAATCGAAAAAATGGCAAAAGGTCATTCAAGAAGTGCAGCATTCGAAATTAAAGCCGATATGACAACGGGCGCCGATTTTACCGGTTCGGTGATACCGGCCGACGTGGTTCCTGGATTCAAATTTGATCCAACAAGACCACAACACATTCGTCAATTATTGGCGCAAGGTTCAACCACATCCGACGTTGTTCGTTACGTAAAAGAAAGCGGATATTCAAACGGCGCAGATTTAACGGCCGAGGGCGCAACATTTACGCAGTCCGATTTTGACATGACCGCAACCGACGCAAACGTCAAAAAAATTGGAACGTATTTTAGAATTAGCGAGGAAATGTTGGCCGATACCGCACAATTGACTTCTTATTTGTCAAGCCGTGCGCCGGAAAAATTGTTGGACGTTGAAGATGCTCACGTTTTAAGTGGCAACGATTTGGGCGGGATTGAAAATTCCGCAACTACATTCGCCGCCGGTAATTTAGCCGACGCCGTTGACAACGCAAACGAATTTGACGTGATTGTTGCTTCTTTAAATCAATTAGCATTGGCAAATTACAACGCCGATACAATTCTTTTAAACCCAACAGATTTTCATAAAATCCTATTGTTAAAAGATAGCCAAAACAACTATTTAAAAGAACAAGTTTATCAAGGTTTACAACCCGTGTTTATGGGCGTGAAAGTTGTTTTAAATAGTGCAATTAGCGCCGGTAACTTCCTAATTGGAAACTTTGGCGTTGGGACGCAACTTTGGGTTCGTGACGGAATAAATGTTGAGTTCTTTAAAGAGGACGGAACAAACGTTCGTGACGGTTTTGTGACTGTTAGAGTTAGCGAGAGAATCGCATTGACAAACTACTTACCAAACGCGTTTGTTAAAGGTTCATTTGCAACTGCAAAAGCTGCATTGGAAACACCGTAATTTTACGGAATACCAACCAAAAACAAAGGCCTGGATCATTTCCGGGCCTTTTTTTATGCCTTTATTTTAGGGCGCCCAACAGATAAGAAACAAAAAAAACAAAAAAAACTTTCAAAAAAAAGTGAAAATATTTTTTTAATTCCAAAATAAAATGTACTTTTGAATAATCAAATTAATAAAAATTAAAATTATGTCAATAGAATTTAAATTAAATTACCTTGAAAACAAATTAAGAAAGTCTGAAAACAAATTACCGGATTCAGAAATAACTTTGATTGCAAATCTTTTATTGCAACAATGTAATAAAATGGGAAAATCAATTCACGATTTAGAAATAATATAAAACATTAACCGGCCGGGGAAACCCGGCCACAATTTTAGACAAATGAAAACAACAACCGGATTGACAATCATTCACGACGGAAAACGTGTGAATGTTTACACCAAAAAAGAAATCGAAAATTTGGAATCTCAAAGCAAATTCGATAAGTTTTTAAATAGAATGTTGAACCTTTCAAATATTAAGCTATGGCGTGGGGTTTAGATTATTTTCCGGACGACGAACCGGAATTCGAATGTCGTGTTTGCGGCGTCAAATTATTTGAGGACGTTTTTGTTTGTTCAGATATTTGCTTTAAAGCGGACCAACTATGAAAAAATTTCTTAACTTTATTTTAACAATGTTGTTTTGGTTTTTTGCCACACGTCAAATGTTTCTTTATAACGATATTATCGGAACAATATTTTTATATCTTATCGGCTTTTCGTTGGCCTTAAATAGCGAAGATTAATTTTATTAGTTAGTTTGATTTGAAAAGGCGGTTATTAATTTAACCGCTTTTTTTTATAACTTTATAAAATGAATCCGAATCAATTTGGTTGTTTCGCCGAATATCTTTTCGCCGTTGAAGCTATGAAAAACAATTTGTTGGTTTCGTTTCCGCTGCTTCATTCGTCCGT
>VTLG01011511.1_pt1 | contig 19191 bp, 23 predicted proteins | sample 4694571 | NCBI WGS metagenome assembly VTLG01 (sample SAMN12604809, study PRJNA352737) | marine metagenome | biome: ENVO:00000447; feature: ENVO:00000209|ENVO:00000569|ENVO:01000036; material: ENVO:00002151; isolation source: viral sequences binned using virsorter ...
CCCCCCTCGATAGGCCCACGACCAAATCAAATTAAAGGAGAGTAATGTTGATAGCATTTAGATCTCCGTTAAATAGTTACTTAGTTATTGGTACACTTAAATACCTTGCTGGATCGTAAGAAGTTCCTTCAACAACACAACAAAAGATTGACTTCATTCCCGTACCCGTTGGAAATATTAGCATATTTGCATTACCTGAAATATTGCTATCTGTAATTGCTAAAGTTTCAGCAGTAGTTGGGCTAACAAGTTCTGGAGTATTCCAATTTAATTTAAATGGAAACAGAACTAGGCCCGTACTAGGGCCTCTAACTGCGTGAACAAATCTTTCCCAGTAGGTGTCTTCATTATAGTCTATAAGAGCAGGGCGCTTACTTCCGTAATTTACACTCCTGCTTGTAGTATTTTTACCATAGCGATTTGGAAAAAAGCTAGTTGAAATAAGGCCAGAAGTTGTTGTAACAGTAGACCTTCCTTTATACATTTCCCAACGAGGATTAGTTTCATGATTCCCCAGAAAGTCATTATTGACTAGACATTTTATTCTTCTACCCGCCTCTATATCGTGACGCATCCAACCATGATGCTGCCCGTAACCTCCATTTTGATGAGTGTAATTTGTAAGTTGTTGCCCAAATGTCAACGTAGTGCCACTCCATGTCCATTCAAGTATCCCCTTACCCCCATCATCATCAATAATTTTTCCACTAGCAGAGTCATAGGAAACAATTCCACAATCCAATTCAGCATTGGGGGCGGCAATACCTTCTGAAACTGTGTTAACTGTAGTGCCGATACTCTGCGTAGTTGTAAATTTAAAAATCCTTCCTTCTCTATATCGAACACCTGATGTGTCTCTCATGCTCATAAAAATAGCGTGGTCAGAATCTAAAACATTAGCCGCCCAGCCTTTAAAGGCATCTTGAGTATTCCAAGAAAAAATGACCTCTTGCACAGAACCATGCTTAGTAACTGAATCGGAATCTTTATCATAAGTAAACAAATTTATTCTTGCAGAAGGCGTTAAATACCAAGGCGATTGAACCCCCACAAGAACCCATAGCAAACATCTAGTGTCCGATACTTTATTTATATAGAGTACTGGATAATTATTTGTTGCACTATAATCACTTCCTAAATCAACCTCAGAGCCCTGGCTGGACAGTTCCCCACTACTTGAGTTAAATTGAAGATGAACATATTTCAGATCTTTAGAATCATTCTGGTCTAACCAAAAAATTCCAACTGAATTATCACCCCACTGAATGTAGTCCCAAGCATTATAATAAAACGCGCCGATACCTACAGCATTATGATGAGGCATTGTAATATCTGTAAAGGTTGCACTTGAAGTCGGAGTCCCGAAAGAAATATGATCAGGCTCAGTTGTACCTCCACCTACGTGAAAAGCACTGCCTGTACTTATTCTCTTAACAGCCTCGTCATTTACATTGCCACCAATTATTTTCATGGTAATTCTATTTCCTCTTAGATAGTAATTGGAACGCTAAGATAACGCCCAGGTTGATTTGCTGCTTGCGGAAAAATTATAAATATTGCTTTTTTTCCAGTACCAGTAATAAAACATAAACTAGGTATGGTTCCATCTAAATCAGTATCTGAAATTTCAAGATCTTCAGAGTTATTCCCAACAGGACAAGCGTCAAGAGTATTCCAATTTACCTTAAAAGGTAACAAAGCCACACCGTTTGATGGTCCTCGATGAACTGCAACAAATCTCTCCCAATAAGTGCTTTCGTCGTAATCTACCCGAACAGCGCGTCTATTCCAGTAGTTTGTATTAAAGCTAGCTGTATTTTGATCCCATCTATTAGAATGCATTAATCCAATATCTTTATTAACCCGACCCCTACACGCAGCCCAAGGAGCAACATGAGAACGTGTTACATCCATAACACAGTCTGAAGCTATAGATATCCTTCTTCCAGCTTCGATGTCATGCCTGTAACCTAAATAAGTTTCGTGACCATAATAATTTTGTCCTCCGTGGGTCGTTGTAGATAGTGTTTGACCGTAGGTTATCGTAGTTCCCGAATGAGTCCACTCGCCATAAAATTTACGCCCATCACTATCAAATATCTTGCTAGACCCTGAGTCATACTCCGCAAGACCAATTGCAAAATCACTACCAGCGTTAGCAACACTAGAATCTACCGTAGTTCCAATACTTTGAGTGGTGGTAAACTTAAAAATTGTCCCTTCTCTAGTATTAGAAGTAGTTGTCGTTCCAGCAAAAGCATGATCTGCATCTATAACGCAATGAGAAAATCCGTTGAAAGCTTTAGTAGAATTAACTGATGTATTATCTGTTTGAACCGCTCCATGCTTAGTAACTGAATCGGAATCTTTATCATAAGTAACTAAATTTACATTTCTAGTAGAATTACCATTTAGATACCAAACTAAGCACCTAGTGGATGATACTTTATCCACCTCTAACCCTAGGTAAGCTGCATTACCTCCTGTTACATCAGAACCCAAATCTACCTCGGAACCCTGACTAGAAAGAGCGCCAGTACCTGAATTAAACTGTAAATGGACATATTTTAATTTATTTGAATCACTGTTATCTATGTAAAAAATCCCAACCGAGTTCTCCCCCCACTGAACAAAATCCCAACATCCGTTATAATAGTGCTGAAGCTGACTACCATATGGAGTTACAATATCACTAAATTCTGCTGACGAAGTCGGAGTTCCAAACGCTACATGATCAGGCTCAGCAGTAGCCCCACTACCAATATGAAAAGCACTACCTGTACTTATTCTCTTAATAGCTTGATCACTAATATTGCCTCCAATTAATCTCATCTAAACTATCCCACTACAGAATAAGCAATATGTACGGACAGATCATCTGCCGCGCTTGCTTGGAACACCAAGGATTGATCTTCCAAAAGCACCCAGTTCATGTCTGTATCTACAACTATTAAAGCATTTGCTCCAGCAACCGATATTGACTTAAAACCGCCCAAGCTAGACCCAGCGACAGTATCCGCTCCAATTGCCACCCCGTTTGCCGCTGCCTGTGAAGACATACCCGTACCATCTTGATCGTATACTTCAAGACTAAAAGTAGCCGCGTTAGTTCCATCAATATTACAAACAGTAACACTGTGTATTCTTATAAGTTTACCTGAACTTGCTGCATTCATAAGCAGGTTTTCAGTTGTAGTAGTAGAAATCTTTTGATGTGAGCCAAAAGACAGTACAGATACAGAACCTGTAATTGCTGGGTTAGCCATGCCAATTTTCCTTTAGAAAACGCCAAGCGCAATCATCGCGCCCAGGTTGTGTGGCACAGTTGTAAATGTAGTGCCGTCCGTAAATTCAACACCCCCGAGTACAACGGTTGAGGCCGAGCCGCTGACTACTTCCGAAGATACGGATGCGTCTGCAATCATTGTAAACTTGCTCGCGCTATCGTCGTAGCCAATGAATGCTTTCTTCGTAGCGGCTCCCGTATGATACTGTAGTATAAGACCCCTGTCTTTGTTGTCGTCTGAAGCGGGAGCGCCGCCGTCATCAGATCCACCCAGGTCAATAAGCGGATCTTTTATCGTGGTTACTGTGCTGTTTACCGTTGTTGTCGTGCCAGATACAGTCAGGTTTCCAGCAACAGTTAAATTGCCCCCCGCCGCTAACGTACTGGAAGCAACCGTACTGTTTGGTGTTAAGGTAAGGTGCGTAACGTAGGAACCAGATATCTTGGAGGCCCAGGTGAGCGTTCCGCCGTCAGCCAGGGTCCAGAGCCAATTATCCGCGTTATCGTCCGCCTCGTCCGCGTAGTAATGAATCTTCAGCCCAGCAGCTTCTACATTGCTTCCTATTTGTAAAGCATCGTTGGTGGTTTCGTCGTAGCCGATTTTTACATCGCTGCTGCCGCCAAATATAACGTACTTGTCGTCAGCTACAGTAATATCGCCAGACGTGGTTAGACCGACCACTCCAGACACATTGTTTGAATCGTCTATGGTCACACTGCTGTTCTGGAGTGTCGCACCGCCAGTACCAGAATAACGAGCCACCGCGTTGTCTGTGGTAGACGCAACCTTCGCTATGAACCCCGAACTACTTAGAGCCGCCGCCTGCCAAGCAGATCCCGAATAGACAAAGAGCGCGTCAGATGACGTATTAAAATACAGATCACCAGCGGCAAGCGAAGATCCATCTGAACGAGTTGACGGATTTGAACTAGCCGCGCCTATATACACATCCGAAAAGTTGGTAACCGCCGCAACGTTGGTCGCCGTGGTTGATACCGCACTGCTTATGCCCGCAACGGTGGTAATATTGGCTGAAATCCCCGCGAGGGTAGCAATGTTGTTTGTGCCGCTAATCTGACCCGCAACGGTTTGTAGGTTGGCACTATCACCAGCCACGGTAACAACGTCTGGCATGTTGCTGGAGACGCTGCTGACAGCCGCATTGATCGAAGACACCGTCTCTACATGACCAGCAGTAACCGCCGTAGCTACAGTCGTAACGTCAGACGAGACACCCGCTACCGAAGTTACGTTAGCCGCAATACCCGCAACCGTGCTTATGTTGTTAGTCGGAGTAATCTGCCCCGCTACAGTAGCAACATTCGTAGAGTGCGTCGTACCCAGCAGCGTAACAATGGCATTGCTGCCGTCACAGTAAACGTACTCTTTTGAACTCTGCGGAATTTCTACGGCGGTGCCGCTGGAAGTCTTAACACTAAGCGTAAAACTTCCCGAAGTGTTGTTGTATATGAAATAAGTTTTTTGCGCATTCGGAATGATAACGTTGATGTTACCAGTTAGTACTCCAGTAAGTTCTAAAACAGCGTGTCTGGATTCATCGGAAGTAAAGTTTGTGCTGGTTAATGTTACGTCAGCACTGCCAGCAACAGACTTACTTAGGACACCAGAAACGGCTTCTTCAACCAACGTAAAGTTCGTATCGGTATAAGTACCCCACAGGTTATCGTTGCCGCCAGTTTCCTGATCACGCAGTCTTAATGAAGCTGTTGCAGAATCCGCCATTTTTAATTACACCGCTGGTACAACATCGTTAGTGACCTGCTGCCTCGCGTAACGTTTATTCAAACCTTGCAAGGCGCGCTCATAGTACTGCGCGTACATGGTAGCGGCTTCGGGATATTTTACATAAACCGAACCCTCTACAAGGCAAGCGTATAGTAACAGATTGTATGCATTGTCTGTGAAGAAATTGGTCGTGTTGCTAGAAGACAGCCTAGTAAGCTGCGCAATATAACCAATCTCAAAAGCATAATTAGAATTGGGCGTCGGCCCTAAAAGAAAGTTGCTGGCGTCGTAGTCCGCAAAATATTTAGGAAGCGCGCTTGCGGAAGTGCTGGGATAGAATTCACGAACAAAGCTTAGTTCACGACGCTCTAGCTGAACGTATGTAGAGCTGTTGGTTATTTGAAAGTAACGTATCCCACGCTCAGTAGTAGGCTTTGCTATAGTCGCAGTGCCGCTTGTAAGAGTACCCGTAGACTTCGCGAAGAACGCATCTTCAGAAACTTCATCAATCAAACGGTCTTCTGCATTGTTTATGATCGTGTCGAGTTGACCAGACAGTTCGGTAGTGGCGTTATCCAACCAGTCAACAATGTCAGTTTTTAATATGGCATAGGTAGTCATTACAACGACTCCGAGCCAGACCCGTTACCCTGACCAGCGGTAGACGGAAACAATGTCGATATACTGGTAACGTCGCCCGTAGAAAACCCATCGGTAGGTCTAGGCTCTTTTAAGGCCATAGGATCGTGTATGTTGCTGGCGGGGGATAGCTGTGGGTGACGAGACTCGAATTCTTCGGGCGCTACGCGTAACCCCTCCCAGGTTGTGCGCAGCTTCCTGTATGGAACGCGCTTACCCGTAATGTCACAATAGCCATACGAATATTTACCCTGTGCGTACCGCAAAACCTGTTCCCGCTAAATTGGGCGTTAGATAAAGCGAAGTGCGCTCTTCGTCTTCCTCAATGGCACGTAACACTTCTTCATCGTAACGCTGTTTAAACAAGCTAACGCGGGGAACTTCTAATGCTGGTAGCTTTTCAGACAGCATGAAAGCCAAACCCGTTGTGACGGCAGGTAAAAACTTAACTGGTATGTCCAGTGTATTTGTGTAATCACCAACGTCTTGGATTTTATTATAAGCGAAGTACTTTACTGTGTACACAGCGTCAGGCGTTGGATACATAAACAACACCGCCGCGTCGCGCTCTCTGTCAAGGTAATAGTGACTGGGCCTAGTTTCGGTAGACTTGTTAGGCAGGGCAGCATATTCAGACTGTGTATAACGAGCCACAGAAATTTCAGAACCCGTCGTCCCACCCGCCAAGATAGTCATGTCCATTACGTCAAGAATGGCACCGTCTAAAGTATAATCCGCATCTGACGCTACGGTATTAAAAGTCGTTTGAGCCCGTTTAAACAGATGAAGATCCCTGTTCCCGAGATCCTGCAACAACAGGTTCAGGCTGCGTCTGGCACTTCTTAGCTGATAGCCAGTGGGTGTGATAATGCCGCAACGTTCATAAGCTTCAATTATCAGTTCATCGACCGACAAATTGAATGTTGTTGTTCCAGAAACAGCCATAGCCTCGGCTAACCTTTAGACAGTTCCAGAACAATCATATAGGTGTCCAAATTAGCGTGGCCTCTGGTTGTAAATAGAATGTCGCCGTCTTTACCAGTACCCGCCGTGTTCCGAAGACCGCCAAAGGAACTGAAGTCCAAGAAGCCAGCGCCGTCACTAGTTAACGTGATGGCATGAACGTTCGCGTCTGCGTTCCATAAAATGTCCACGTCCATACCGCTGATTGACCACCAGCATTTCATAATCTTTATGTCTGTCGATTTAGAACCGTTAGTCATTGCGGATAAGGCGCTTGCATCAACTTTAGCAACAGCAGACTCGCCAGTACTGTCCGATACGTTAGTAAACCGCAGAACAGACTTCTTCACGTCATCCACTAAAGTCGTGCTGGTAACAGCATCAGCCATTTACGCTCTCCGCTTCCTAGAAGTCTTCTTCTTTACCGTCTTCTTCTTCTTTTTGTCTGCATCACGATTTTTGTCAGCGGCCAACTTCTTCTTGCCCGCAGCAGTATATGCATAATGCTTACCAGCATACTTAGGCACGACAAGGCTCCTGTAGCGTAGGCGGCACTGAGTTTAAGCAGTGCCGCCTATAGCTGTTATGCGTCGGTCGAAGCGGTAATGTTAGTTTCCATACCACTCTCACCGTCGAGGTTGACGATTTGAATCGGCGTGAAGAACTGCATGTCCGCGCCGACAAATGCTTCCGTAATGTTCGCGGCATTGTCGGTGATGCGGGCATAAATGTTAGGCCCAACATTACCCGTGGTGGTCGCAACAGCCGTGAAGGCCACATCAGCGGAATTACGGTTACGGATATAGTTGGCGGAATTAGAACCGCCACCGACCGTCAGGTTGACCGCCGCCGTCGTCACGTTCTCAATCGCGGCAGTGTCAAAGTTGCCATCGATCCAGAAGTTCCGCACGGTAGTATTGTCGCCACCAACAAGTTGCAGGGCCGAAGCACCGCCAGCCGCTGCCGCACCACGGTGTACCCAACCGTCGATCAGCATACGATCAGCATTTGCGTCCGCCACGATCCAGTCAGTTCCCTGACCAGTCACGTCACGTGTCTCGCAGTTGATCATAGCGAAGTCAGCCGCATTTACGTCGATCGGACCCGTCAGCGCGTCAATTCCGCCCGTGAACAAAATGTTCTGAACGGTTATGTTCGCCGCGTCAACGTCCATGTCTGCGCCCGTAGCCGTGGTGAAGTTCACCGTTGGACGGTCGTCGCCATTACCCAAACCAATAATAGTAATGCCAGCAACATCAAGATCCAGACCACCCGCAGCCGTAACTGTTTCAGTGTGTCCCGCCTTAACAACGATGATGTCCGCATTGTTCGCGGTACACTTCCCAACCGCATAGTCCAAACTCGAAAATGGACGGTTATGTGTACCGTCATTTGAATTAGAACCAGCACCAGAATCAACGAAGAAGAGGTTTCCCCCATAAGTGTTCAGAACGGGAAGGCCACGAATAGCCACACCGTTTGCAAATCCGTTTGGATAGTTACTAAAAGGCATTCCATAAACTCCTGTTCAAGCGGGAACAACACGTCCCAAATCCTATAGTAGGACCGAACCAAATAAATTGGCGGGATAACTACATACTGTCAATACGTTTAAACAGCAGCTATCCCGCCAACACACTAATTAGGCACCCTGGCTGGAGTACACTGCCCGCCAGTCAGACCACCCGAAGGCATAACGCTCACGCGCCTTGAACTTCATCGAACCAGAGTCGAAGTCACCGTCGGTGCTAGTCTGCATCGTGGTGCGTTCAAAGTACTTGAGACCATCTGGAACGTTCGTGAGAACATGCCAAGAATCCGTATCCGAAATGTGAGGACTGAATTCGTAGCCGCCTGGGAACATTCCCGTGGACTTCAGAGCATTCAAGTCGTTGTCAGCAGTCGCGCTGCGAAGGTCGGATTTTAGAATCCGTTCCGCAACAAACTGGTTTTCAATCGGAATCAACAACATACGGGGGTCAACCGCAATCGGCAGATCGCGATCATCCGTAAAGTTATGGATTGAAATAACCGCATTTTCAAGGGCGGTTTCCGAAAGATCGACTTGTGTGGAAGGCGTGTTGCTTGCAGTCGTACCAGAAGCGAGAGTGTGAGAAGAGTTAGACAGGCTAACACCGTCGCCACCCTTATAGCTGCTGGAGAAGGCATTGTTGAAGATGTTCATGGCTTTCACCTGCTTGGTGTGAGCCATAGAACGAGCCAAAGCCTTAGTATAGCGAGCGCCAAGTTGCTCATAGAGATTGTCTTCCATGGCTTCTTCCGTCAAACTATAGGCTAAAACTATAGATTCCATGGAATACCTACTCGTATATGATTCACGAGCAGCGTCAAATGTTACAGAAGCACCTTCGGACTTCACTGGCGCAGCGCCAAATCCGACCAAAAGGACTTCTTCTTCGAATGCACGTTCGGAAGTGTTCTTTTCAAACACCCGCTCGTGCATATTATCGTAGCGTCCATACTCCATTCCAAAGAGAGCATGAAGGCCAGGGACCAGCGACTTTGCGTGGTCACTACGTGTAATTACAGCCATCGTTGCGCTCCTTAGATGCCAGCAGTGAACGGTGCGAGGAATGGTTCGTTGACATAAACTTCAACTTCCACCTGATCACCGTTTGCCGAACCGAAGTCATTACCAGGGCGATTGACTTTACGAAGGATCTTGAACCCTGCTTGAGAGTTCGAAGCGTCCGACGTGTCAAGCATGTCGCCACTGAGGCCAGTTGTAGTAGAACCAGAACCTGCGACATGATTTGCGCAAGTACCGATGTCTGCTGCGGTTAGATAGTCACTGTCGCCGTCATCCCAGACGGAGTAAGTAACCATCGGATCATCAATAACCAGCGCAACAATGTCTGTTCCCGAAGAAACGGCTCCAGGCCAATGCTTCGTAAACACAACTTCGCCGTCTGACTTTTTATAACTTACACCTTGGAATACTCCCAAGATGACGTTACCCGCAGCCGCCAGTTCAATATCACCATCAGCAACCAATTTAACGGGGTCACCCGTATATATAGCGGTGCTGTAAGTAGTATCGATAGTGTATTCGCTAGTACGAATCTCACCACCCGACAGATGCCGTAACGGTTTAAAACCATGTGCGGCCATTTTAGATCACCTTTTATTTAGGCGGATCTCGACCTGACTACTGCTACTCGTCAAATTGAAGATTACCGCCAGTTGACACACGACTCTGACGGTCAATACTGATAGGCATACGAGGATCTTGTTCCTTAAAGAGACTACTATCTACAGCCGCCTGTAAACGATCAGTTTTAGAATCTATATACCGACGCTTTGCAGCAAGCCCTTCTTCAGTCCATTTCATAAGAACAAGGTCGCCAACACCAATTACACCAGCAAACCGTCCTTCTGTATGCACTGGACCCACAAACTCGGGATGCTCTTCACCACGAACGGGTTCCCAACCTTCTCGGCGTCTCAACGATAAATTTTTATCGTCATCAATGCCCATAAGACTAATACGAACCCAACGATGAACAGTCCCAGGTTTAGGGTTTGGTGCATCGAGTTGATTTGGCGGGGTGTATAAAACTTCCCGTTTTTTAGCAGCGCGGGTTTTGGCCTCGCGATTAGCGTGTCGTTCTGGCAATAGGTTCACTCCACGTAACGAGCGTATTCTTTTGGCGGTATTCCTAACCGCTTACAAACATCAAGCTGCGCTTGCGTCAGCTTCACTGTTCGTTTGCTGGTGCCTCTCGACACACCAGCCACAGGCGACGATCTTGATGATTTTTGGCTAGAAAACTTCTGAGGGAAGTTATCCCGCAAGCGTTTATCAAGTTCGCCGTAGTAGTCGTCACTAGTTGTATCATAGCCCTCTGATGAAACCAAGCGGTTATGTATAGCGTAAGCGGCACCAGTCATGGCCTCGTCTTGACCAAACCAGGGATTTTGCCTAGCCCACTCCACCGCTTTAGGCTCTGGAGCAACCTGCTGCGGCTGTTGCTGCTGGTGCTGCCGCTGCTGCTGTTGTTGATGCTGGTGCTGCTGCACCGACTGTTCCCAGCGTTCCTGTTCCTGACGCTGACGTTGAAAATCAGAATGCTGCGTGTTTAAACGAGACAGCCTGTCCTGCACTTCAAACATCTTAGAAGTGTCGCCAGCATTGTAGGCGTCGTCATAATCGGTTTGCAGGGATTTACGCTGCGCTTCAAGGGCCGACTCTCCAGAAGTCAGCGCGTTAGCTTGGGACTGCGAATAGGCTTGCTGAAGTTTTATGTAACGTTCCTGAACAGACGCAGCCTGACGTTCGGCTTCGTGACGCTTCGCCACTTCCTGAGATATACGCTTCTGAACACGGGAAGAATATTCTTCTTGTTCCCCAGCCGAATCAGACTGTTGCCCAGAATCGCCTTCAGAAACAACTTCAATGTCGTCTGTTTCTTCACCAGCAACTTCAATTTCAGTTTCAGTTTCAGCTACCATGCTACCGAGTCCCTATTGTGTATAACCGCTTGAATTTCATCGTCATTGACAATTCTAACGGGGTGTCCGTGAACCCTAAAACGAACTCCAGAATACTTAGAAAATATTACGACACTCCCTGGTTCACACCAGTCTTCGAAGTCATCCATGTCTTCACGGCTGTACGAAAGATCGCCAAGCGAAACCACGGTGCCAAACATGCAGACACCGCGTTGCTGATCCAACACTGCTTCAGGAATGTATACGCCGCCCTTGGATGTTTCCGATTGCGGCTCATCGGCTATGAGAACCCTATAGCCCGAAGGAGAAACTGATAATCTAATTTTTTCTAAAGTTTCTGCATCAATCTTCGTCGTAGTTTCCACGCATAGTCTCCAATTCTGCGAGTACTTTGTCGAACGCCATAACCGCGCCCGATAGCTTGGTGTACTCGTCCCAGTTTGCGCAGCGACCAATCCCTGCGTATTCAACGTGTTCCGCCCGAATCTGTACAACAGACTTTATAGCGTCGTCAATCGTCTTCATAGCTTGTGTACTTCGTTGCAATGATGTCGGTTACAAACGATTCCAGAACCTTAGAACATAAGATAAGGTCGCCCAGCTCCACATTGGTGGAGGCTATACGCACGTCGCCGTCTTTAAATAAAACAGCACCAACGACGGCCTGTATGTTTTCAGCGTCTCGACTTAGAAGACTTGTTAGCCACTGAACGTCGTAGTGGTCCCCTACGTCTGGAAATGGGACCACGTTTGTCTCTTCTTGAGGGTCTGGCGGGCTTGCGTTTTTTACGCCCTCGTCTACTAGCTTTACCATCGCCGCCCACTAGCTGTTTAGGCATGTCAGACCGACTCATAACCATAGTGTTTAAACTATGCTACGTCGTCAATAAGTGCCGCCACAATTAGGTTCGCAGACGCATCCCCTGCGTCACCGATGTCACTGGATATAGCGTGTATATTTGCAACAGTGGTATTGGGTAGACGACCAAACCAAGTTTGGCTCGGCCCAATAAAGACACCATCGACTACATCGTTCGCTGCGGTGCCTCCATCGAAAACAATATAAACGCCATCAGTAGAGCTAGTGTTCTGCACAAATAAAAACTTCACCTTGTCCGACGTACTGACCGCTGTCGGCGCAGTATCGTCATCCACGGCGGTATAGTCCAAAAAGGCACCCGCTATAAGATCCGTAGAAGTCGCCGTGCAAGAAGTAAATTTGTAATACCACTTGTCGTTGGCGTCGTCAGGACTTACCGTCATGCTGCCAGTGATCGTCTTCGCGATTTCATCGGGTAGAAGCGTGGCGCTTACGGTCACCGTGGCGGCATCAGCCATTTCTTAGACTCCTCAGTAACATCTTATAGAAGATAACGCATTATCGCGTAGATTTAGTGCCTTTGCAACGGCATTCTTTATTAGCGATTAGCTCTGGAGACGTTCATAGCGGCAGCATCAACTCTAGCCTTCTGGTCCGCAAGCTTAACCTGTGCGTCAAGTTCAGCTTTTTCTGCTTCAAGCTGACGATCAAGTTCGTCATCGTTGATTTCAGCTTGCAGTTCAGCCTGTTTCAAGGCCACGTCAGTCTGTGCCTTATAGGCTTTAACGTCAGCTTCCTGCTTGTCAATGGCGAGCTTCTGCATGGCAAGCTGCACCTGCGGGTTCTGCATTAGCTGCTGGTTTTGCTGCGCCTGTTGCAATTGCGCCTGCTGCTGGGCCAACTGCTGACCAGCCATAGCCTGCATTCTAGCCAGTTCGTTTTCGATCTGAACGGGTAGTTCGGTGTATTCACCCGTATCCATCGGTTTCATCGGATTGTAATCGGGTGCGGCTGGCAGAGGCTGCTGCATCATGGATTCTATTTGCTGCCTATAGGAGTGCGCCATATGTTCGGCTATATGCGCGTTCATAACTGGCGACAATTTAGCAAAGGTCTGTTGGTCACCCTGCATGGACATCATAAAAGCCTGATGCGTTGCAATATGCGACTGATGGTCTTGATCAGCGAAGGCTTTAGCCGCCTTGCCATGCATAAACGAGAAGTTTTCCGTCGCTGGATCGGCACGAAGTGGGCCACGATCTGGTAATAAAACATCGTCTATGTTTTCTGTGCCGATGGTTTCGTGCATGTTTCGTATGGCTGCTGGTAAATCATGCTGCATAGGAAACTGTTGAGCTAATTGTAGCTGCGCTTGAGCCCGCATGATGCGCTGAGATTCCGAAAACACGTTTGGATCAGAAACAGGAACCACGTCTACACGACCGTCGTAGTCTTCAGCATAAATTTCCCCAGATCCAGACGTATACCGCGAAAAGTCCGCATATTCGTTGTTAATGCGGGCCATCAGGCGAAATTCGTTACGCTGCGCGCGGTGAAGACGCCGATGAATTGTAGACATGAGACGCTGCCCAGCTTCCATCATGGCGACTACGGAACCTACGGGCGTCTCTTTAGTGTTGGCGTCACCAACCTGAAGGTCTGTAGAAGCGGACAGCCTACGACCGTTGTCGATAATATTACCCAATAGTAAAAACAAAGTCTGACTGGGTTCCTTGGTGGGCAGCGGAATAATCGACTTTCTAATGTCGTCTCCCACACCTTCCACGTCTCTAAATTCACCAAAAGAAACAGGAGTGTCTCCCGCGACACGCATACCGCGAGCCTTAAACCCGCCAGGAAGGTTCGCAAACTGACCCGCATCGACCAGACTGCGGAGTATTGCGGTAGCGGTACGTTGCAAGTTGCCTAGTACGTGGACAAATCCGAGACCATAGAAGCCTAACCCTGGTAAAAACTTATAAACAGTAAACCAAGACTGCTTAATAAAGTTAGGATCGTCTTCTTTATAGTTACGTCTGATAGACAGGATTTCATTTGACCCGTCAACAATCGTAACAACGTATGGTAATGCTATGCCTGTCGGTTCGCCGTCGTCACCAAGGTGTTCGAAGCCTGGAATGTCGATGTCAGCATGAAATTCCAATACGCGGCGGCGTTCGCCATAACCTGTATAGGTCACACCAGTTATTTCGTCTGCCTTTTCGTTAACAATACCCCTGTCAAACTGAGGTGTTTCACCTACGGGGAAGTCGCGGTATATGCCGTTTACTTGCAGCTTACGGATTTCGTTCGAATCCATCGTCAAGACGTGGCAGTACCTGCTTGCGGTGATAAGATCCGTAGCCTCATTGTCAATCACAAAGTCCTGCGCAGGCACAAACCGAGACATCAAGCGCCCCATGCTTTCGTCGTAATAGGTTTTCTTGAAGCCTATGCCGACGAGAGGCAGCATGAACAGCATACGGTCCATTTCATCGAAGTATTCTTCGCATTCTTCGGTGATCTGGTAGTTCATGTGGTCGCGCACGCGGCGGGACTGCGCTAGAATTTCAGGTGTTTCTTCCCCAATAATCTTAGTCTTCACCGCGCCATCGGCGGGGCAAAGTTCGGAAACTGCGCGGGCCTGGAATTGCAGACACGCTTCCAGCAGCATCGGGTGATGTGCGCCACACGCACCGTCAAAGGGTTCGGTTACGTCTTCCAGACGTATGCCGAGGATGTCCATGCCTTCAACAAGCGTGGATTCCCATTCGGATCTGGAGCTACGGTCAGATTCGTAGGCTTCCACAAGATCCGAAGCAATGTCGGCCAGAACGTCATTTTCTAAATACTCGGAAATATTCGCGTTATGATCGACAAACGCTTCTGTAGTCGGTATTTCACTGATGGTAATTTCCGTTAAGCCCGATTCAGAATCTGACTCAATAATTATTTCAGTAGAAATATCGTCATCAGGAGCTTCCATAGCCTCAAGAGGCATCGGCTCCAGGGCTCGATCAACAGCCATTTAAAGCTCCTAGCTACGTCGCGAGAATACCAGCAGGGGGCTTGTTAAGCAACTACCAGTAGTACCGCTTCTTCTTAGCAAATTCAGGATTGTCTTCTTCTTCTTCACCGTAGTGCAGGAAGTAACCGTTCTTTAATCGTATGATGGCCTGTGTAAACGCATCCACCATGTCTTTACGCCGCGCGTTTGGAAATGAAGAACACTGGTTCAGAAACTCTTCAGCCCAGAATTTGTTTTGCGGCAACCATATCTGACCCGATTCAACCATCGGAGCGACACTGTGGGCGCGGGATATCTTGTCACGGTCAGGCATGTAGTCTGTAACTGGAATTCCAGTACGACGTAAATCCTGTAGAAGAGACTGACCAGAAGCTTTCTTTTCTATAAGCACGTTGTCTGGTCGCCACTTTTTATAAAGCTCCATCGCACGTTCACGTAGCTGCGGATATTCAAGCCGCTCGTTTAAACATGACAACAATATGGCGTTAGGCTTGCTGTCTTGTTCGAATACGCCCCACGTTTGTATTGCCGTAAAGTCGGCTTGCGATGAAGAACTGAACGCAGTGTCGTAAGACTGTATCAGATAGTCGCAGTAAGGAGGTTCGGCGTCCCGCCACAAACGCCACCAGTTACGCTTGAAGATGTTGCCTTCTTCCGCAGAAGGCGACTGCTGAAACAACGCGGCCCACTCACGTGAACCAACGGTCTGTTTTATTTCCAGCAGCCGACCAACAGGATACTGTTCAGGCCAGAGGGCCTCCCCTGGTTCACGCAGCAGCGTGTCGCCTTCTTCCGCCATTGCGGGAAGTGAAACAACCTCCCAGGTTTCGTGGTCGGCATTTTCTAATACGTGACCTATAAGATCGTCTTCGTGCCAGCGGGTGCCAATTATGACAACCGCTCCCCCTGGCATGAGCCTCGTATAGGCGGTTGATTTATACCAGTCTATGACGTTGCGGCGGATCGCCATTGAGTCCGCGTCTTCACGCCCTTTAATAATGTCATCAATAATTAGTAGGTGTGAACCGCGACCTGTTATCGCACCACCAGCGCCTACAGCAAAGTATGCTCCGCTTTGGTTGGTGCCAAACCTACGCGCCGACTGCGAAGTATCGTCAAGCTTTACGTCATTAAAGACCATAGCGTAACGGTCGTCACGCAGAGTATTACGGACTTTACGACCAAAATCATCAGCAAGTTCCTGGGCGTAGGTTGAAAAGATAACGTACTTATCAGGATTTCTGCCAAGATACCAAGACGGAAAGTAATTAGACGCAAGCTCGGACTTCCCATGTCGTGGAGGCATCGAAATCGCAAGTCTTTTTATTTCGCCACGCTCCACGGCTTCTAGTTTGGAAGCGAGGTATTCAACGTGTTTGGGTCTCATATATTGCGGAGCAAGGTGTTGACAGTAGTCAAGCAGGTTCTTGCTGGCGTTTTCTGCGCTTTCTCGTTCATTCAGAATCTGTAAGGCTTTCTGAATGTCCTCAAGCGAATTAAGGGACAGTGTTGCGGTCAAAACAGGCTATAGTAGCTAAACATTGACGTTACAGGTAGCTTCCCCGCAACCCGAACCGCTTCAAGGTACGACGCCCTAGCCGCTTTAAATTTTTCATGCGCGGCTAAAATAGGAGCGTCGTCAAATGCGTGAAGCCGTTTTACGGCTGCTGCGTAATCACTGTACGTTTCTTCTACTCTTCTCACAAGCTTGACTCTGGCTGACTTGTCGATCACGGCTAAAACAACCTATTGCGCTAAAGAAAACCAGTACGGTCTAGGTCTGTCAGGGATTCCCTACGGGCTATTTCCCTGTCGAGATACTGCCTAGCCTTCTTTAGGTCTTGCAGATCGTCTGACTTCCCCCCAGACCCAACGCGGATCAAATACTTTAACACGTTCCACAGCAGAGCGTTGTTGTAAAATAGCGCGTCCGAAATGTCCCAAGCTTCCAGGGGGGTATTATTTACCAGTATTTGATAATGCGGCGGTTCTTTTACAGGATCACTCACCGAACAGAAACTCCATATTTTCAGTAGAACGTTTTAGGATTTGACTCCTTCGGAATTTCAATAGCCCCAGTGTCTCCCATGTCAACAATACAGACAGACTTATCTGGAGGTGCGTTGGGAAGTATAACCACGGCTGTCCAACTGCCAGTGACGCGATTTAAAAAGACTACAGTTACGTGACCCTCTTTAGAAACGCCTCTGAATATAGGAAGTTCGCCATAGCGCCCCAAGAATTCGAAAACTTCCTTTTTAGGTTTGCAATGCGGGTATCTTATCTGCGAAGCCGCCGACTGAGGCGTAAAGAAAAAGAAAGCCACAACAAAAAACAAAATAAGTAAAAAGGCCAGTTCTTCCCAGGTTTCTCTTTTCAGTTTCATAACACTGCCTCACAAGCAGCAAAAAAAAGCTGGCGGTGGTCTGGGGACGAACCACCGCCAGCAATATAGACAGGCAGGGAGGGTGCGTCTCTACCTAGAGGGAGACAACAACCTGTCCAGCCAAATGGTAACATAGACCATTTACGTGCTGCAATAGGCTACCCGCACGTGCCGCCACGCTGTGTAATGTCACACACGTCTATGGCTTCGACAAATTCTTCACCCTGCTGCTTGGTCGCTTCCTTGTAGGGAACCGCAGTGAGGGGCTGTCCGCCGCGACTGCCGTCAGGGTAACAGGTAAAGCCGCGAAGGCGGTGTGCGTAAGAAGCGAGGGTCTGTGTGAATTCACTAACGGTGTCGGCGTTGTTTTCCGCACTACCCCAAGCGGGTAAGTTGATCGTGGAGCTTATGCCGTGATCAACGTAGTTCTGAACGTCGGCCTGGAATTTTATACGGCGCTTGTAGTCGGTAGCCAGATCCAACGCGGATTCTATCTTGTCTGGGTTGACACCATAAGATTCAATAAGACGTTGAGCCGCAGAATCGACAACATACTGATAGTGCCACTTGGTGCCTTTAAGATAGCGGCGTTTAAACGCAACGGCGAATAACGGTTCTATACCCGTAGTCGTAGAAGCGAGGATGCCAATCGAGCCGTTTGGCGCAATGGCCCGCTTGGCAACGCAGCGGCTAATGGACTGCTGTGTGGTAAACTTGTCAGCCGCATCGTCGGAAACGGTTTTGTATACGTGCAGCCAGCGGTGCAGTTCTGGCGTAACATTATACCGCTCGCCACGCTGGATGAGCCATTCGTGTATGCCCATTACGCCCAGACCCAGGCGGCGATTTTTCTCCCGCACCTTATAGACTTTCTGATAGGGCAGGTCGGCCCGCAGTGTGCCGCACACCAGAAACTTCGTCGCGAGTTCCACAACTTCACGCAGTCTGGTGATGTCGGGTATCTGTGCAAGGTTGATCGAGCCTAGATTACAAACGTCGGAATCGTCACCACCGTCGTGGGCTAGGCTGTTGTTTGCCGTAACTTCCGTGCAGGCGTTCCGCAAGGTTTCGTGACGTTTGTCAAAAAAGTTGAACGAAAACCCAGGCTCACCCGTGCGCATGGCCTGAGCGACATTTTTGGAAAAGGTTTCGCCTACGTCACCAGTTTCCCAGTAGTTGAGCAGCCACTTGTCGGAATAGTTCACCGAAATGTTTGTCATGTCCAGGGGTGCTGGGAAGTTGAAGTCCTGTTCCTTTACGTCCTTCAAGCTAAATCCCGTGCTGCCAACAGGCATGGACTCCCAGTTTTTGGACTCCAGAAATTCCTGTACGTCAGCGTGTTCGTCGGAAAGCGAAGCGTATATAGCGGATCGCCGTGACCCACCCTGCATTACACGTCGCCCAAGTTCGTTGATAATATTCATACAGGGGAGTGGCCCAGACGACGTACCCCCAGTACGTCCAAGTGTCGCACCAGCGGGGCGGTACACGGAATAGTCCACGCCAATTCCGCCGCCTGACATCAAACACGACTTTGCCTTCCAGGCTAGATTTGCCCAGTCTTCGCGGGTGTCCATTTCGGCGCATAGCAAAAAACAGTTGTTGAAGAATTTAACGTCACGACCAGCGTAATACAGATACCTGCCGCCAGGAATGAATTCCTGCTGGCGTATCATCTGTATAAGCGCAGACAGTTCGTCTTTGTGCAGATACGTGCCAGCCACGTCTATGGCGACGGTCTTGGCTAGCGCGTCCCACGTTTCCGCTTCAGCGTGACGGTACTTCAAATTAAAAATGTCTTCGGCAAACTTGCTGCGGAAGATAGGGTTCAGGTTTGAGCGATATATCA
>VTLG01012403.1_pt1 | contig 19190 bp, 29 predicted proteins | sample 4694571 | NCBI WGS metagenome assembly VTLG01 (sample SAMN12604809, study PRJNA352737) | marine metagenome | biome: ENVO:00000447; feature: ENVO:00000209|ENVO:00000569|ENVO:01000036; material: ENVO:00002151; isolation source: viral sequences binned using virsorter ...
TAAAACTGCGGGTGGTGCAAGTGGTACTTTATCAGCTTTAGCGTTATATGGTACATTTGTAAGTCCAACTAGTGACACAGCTACTAGACGAACAGCAGATATAACTTCAGGTTTTTCAACAGGAAACTGGGGTACTGAATTTTTAACATTTAATGTTGGTAAAAGTGGGTCAGCAAATGACACTCAGCAGGTATGTGATGAAAAAATGCGTCTTAATAGCACAGGTCAACTTTCGATTGGAGCTGGTCCTGTATCTCTAAACGGACATAATAGTAGACTTTCTGTTCAAGGAACTGATTTTAGTTCATCTACAGTTGCTATTATGAGTAACTCTAGTGGAGTTGATGGGGCATATCTATTCTTTGCAAAACAGAGATCAGGCAGTGTCGGTGGCAATACATCAGTAGCAAATGGTGACTTTGTTGGTCAATTAAGATATTTAGCAGCTGATGGAACTGATGTTCAATCTGAAGTTGCAAATATTTCTGTAAACATAGATGGTGCTCCTGGATCAAATGATACACCTGGAAGGATTACATTTGCTACTACAAATGATGGAGGAAACGTATCAACAGAACGTATGCGTATAGATAATCAGGGCAATGTGGGTATCGGCACATCTTCATTAATTGGCAATTCTTCAAGTATTTACTTAACAGTTAATGGAAGTTCTCTTGGTGGTATTGCTTTAAAAAGTAATAATAGTACACAAGGATATTTACAAGGAAGTGGAGGAACAGTAACTTTATCTTCTGATGGAGCTAAAAATATAAGATTTGATACTAACGGCGTACAACGCATGAACATTGCAAGTGACGGTAATGTGGGGATTGGCAAAACTTCATCAAGTTTAGATATTGATGGATCTATATTTTTTGGAAGTGGACAGACTTTTCAAATAGTAAAAAGTGGTAGTGGTGGACAGTGTATAGCTATTAACCGTAGAACTAATGTTGGAACTGCAATTCAATTTAGCAGAGGGAGTGGGGTTGGTTCTATTTCTATGAACAACACAAGCACTTCATACAATACAAGTTCAGATTATAGATTAAAAGAAAACGTAGTTACATTGTCTGATGCAATTACAAGACTTAAAACTTTAAAGCCTTACAGATTTAATTTTATTGCCGATAAAAATGTAACAGTTGATGGATTTTTAGCACATGAGGTCACAGCCGTTCCAGAAGCAGTTACAGGCACAAAAGATGCTGTTATTACACAAGAAATGATAGATAATAAAGAATATGAAGAAAGTAGATTAGGTGAGATATTACCTCAAGGCATAGATCAGGCAAAACTTGTACCGCTTTTAGTGGCTGCCGTGCAAGAACTTATTGGTCGTGTAGAAAAATTAGAAGCAGCGTAAGCCGTATTGCCGTTATACGTTCCAGCAGCTACACTTTAAAATAATTACAAAAAATTTTATGTCAAAACTATCTGACAGATGCGAAGAGCGTAAAAACGAAGCACAGGCTCTTGCTGATAAATTCAATGCTGAAAAGGCAGAAATTGATAAGCTTAGAGGCGAGGCGAACCAAAAAGAAAAAGAAAATGCGATTGTTTACGAACAGTTTATGGTTAAAAATTCTCAGTATGCAGAATTGCTTGGATTAATTAAAGAAGAAGAGGGTGTTGAAGCTCCAAGCGAAGTCGTAGAATAAGGTTAAACTATTAGTAAAAGTATTTTTTATCATGGCAACTACTACCTGGGCATTAGCTAATGTTGATTATGACGTAAGCGATGGCTTTTGTCATACTGCACACTGGACAGTAACTAGAGTTGATGGAGATTATTCAGCATCAAATTATGGTACTTGTAGTTTAACCAAACCAGAATCTTTAACAAGTAGAACTGATTTAAAAACAGCAGATATTATTGCTGATGTAAAAGCAGTGCTTGGAACAGATCAGGTAGCAAGTATTGAAACTGCTCTTGTTCTTAATATAAGTGAGCAAAAAACACCTACACAGGGAAGTTTCGTACCAGCTAGTTAGTTTTTACAGGAATATTTCTGTCAATAATTCCATACATGACACGCAATGGCGCAAGTCCTATAATTAAAAAAAGCACCATAAATGTTATTGGTACGCTTGCTTTAATTAGTGCTTCTCTTATCATGTTTCAAAAAATAGCTAATGTTTTAAGTATTATCTCATTTTTAATGGTAAGTTCAATGTCTGTTGGTGCATTTCTTGCTGTTCGTTACATGAAGTCACCTGAGTTTGAGAGAACATTAAAAAATAAAATTATGGGTGATCTTAAAGAAAAAATGGTAGAAGAAATACCAAAGCAGTTACCAAAATTTAGTGGTCCATCAATGCCATTATGATTTTTGGGTTTTTTAAAAAACTAATTAAATATTATATTGATAAACTTGTGTCTTGGCTAAGAATAAAAAAACTACAACTTGAACTTGATACTGAAATAAAAAAATATCACGAAGAATTAGATAAAAAAATAGAAAAACCTAAGATAGTAGAAAAAGGTAAGTTTGGAGAAGATGGCTGGTCTATTTCTATTGGAGATGTAGAAGATGGAGATACCTAATATATCTATACCAAAAATAGATGTACAAAAAATAAACGTACCAGTTCACAATCCATATCAAGTTTTAAACGTACCACTGCCATCATTAAAATTACCTGGTTGTGTAAGGTATCATAGAGATGCCAGTCCAAAAAATACTGCTTTATATAATGATGACCCAAAAGGTACTACCATTTCGTGTCCTTATGGTTCAATGCCTACATTTGAACCTTTACTATATGACAGAAGAAAAATAGAAATTACTGAGATTAAACAAAAAGAAAAAAAGCAAGTTGATGAAGTGCAGCCTAAATATAAACAACAAAAACCTGAACTACCTAAAAAAAAAGAAGAAGACTTTTTTATAAAATGTCCAGATCCATCTAAAGATCAGATGATTGGGGATTTTAGAAATTCCAAAAAGCTACAAATAGTAGTAGCCCATAAAATAAAAGATAAGGAGTGCATTACGATTTATGAGGATACAAAATTTATCGAAAAATACCTTCCTTCAGTTAAAGATTCTACTACTGCTGCTGGCATCGCTTTGGTCGCTGCTACTACTCCACTTTTGGTTAATGCTGTAAAGCCTTTAGTTAAGCAAATAATAAAAAAAATTACTTCTCGGAAGTCAAAGAATGTTGATGAGGTATAACTTGATTAGCTTTTTCAACAATTTCTATATCTTTGCATAAATTATAGTAAGGGCTGTCCTTTTTAAATCTTATACCCGAAATTGCTTTTTCTCCGCAATGACGCAAACGTGCCATATGCCAATCTAATTTAAGATTCTCTAATTTTTGTTTATTTATATCATTCTGTACTTGGGCTGCCTCCTTGCACTTTTTTGTATATTGTCTATCTAACGGAATACTAAAGTTTAAAGTAATTCCTGTTCCAAGTGCATAGCTATCTTTATTTGTACCAGAATAATTTTGTTGATAAAAAAGAATATCACCTGGATTATCTGGCGTACCATCTCCTATAGGGTTGCCATCTTCATCAAAGTCACCAACAATATCAGTTTCGTCATAAACAGGCGTGTAATAGTAATCTCGGTAAGGTTTACGATAATTACTGTTGAAAGTAGTGAATGGAGTAATGGTCATCATTGCACCCTGACATACAACACCACCACCAAATTGATTAGTGTGAAAACTACCATTATTTACGTTCCAGTTTTGGTTTGTAACACTACCAGAATTTGACTGACTAACAGCATTAGCTAATACTTTTACTGGACTTAAAATTATTGCGAGAACACAGAAGTAGTAGTAGTAACTGATTCTGTTTCTATAGTGCGATTTATGGTTGTTACGTTTTGAAGTCCTGGTCCAGAATACGTTTCTGTAAATTGAAAAGCATTTCCAGAAGTGGGGTTTGTTAATGTCCAGTTTGGTTTTGTTGTCATATCTGCTCCTGTCCATGTATAACTATGCCCTCCTACAGTTCCAGTGATTGAAGTTGCATCTGGCGACATACTACTCCCATCATGTTGGATGCCTGTACCTGTAACTGTATATTCGTAACCTGTAGAGTAGTCCTTACTAGTAATTGATTCTGTGAGTGTACTTTGGGTAGTAGTCGTAGATGACATATTTCCCTGAACAAAATTTGGAACAATATTTGCGTTAGCTGGTAAAGCATATATAAAAAACGGTAATAAAAGCTTTCGCATAGCTCATATTAATCTACAGTTACACTTGTGACATATTGTCCTGTTGCAGTCGTACCTGATCCACCTGCTGTTAGTGTAATTACATGATTGTCAACTGTACCTGCAAGTGAGCTTGCTGTGCCTCCACTCGTGCTAGTTAAGTCTCCAAAAGGTGAGACTTCGCCTGTAGTCAAACTTGTTGATATAGTATCGCCTGTCGTGTGTGAAACTGTAAATGTGTATGATTCGCCATCTGTCAATTGACTTGCTGTAATTGGCGTATAGGAATTAACCCCATTAGTGGCTGCACCTAAACCACCTAAACTACCAGCAGTTGTACCATCAGTTGTTGTAACTCCTGTTCCAGATATACTGTAAGAATTACCAATACGATCTGCTGTAGTTCCTGGTGCTGCAACTTCTAGTTTTACTGATGAGGTTATTGAAGAGGTAATATCAGCATATGAAGCTGGAATAGCAGCAAGCAGCAAAAGTGGTAGAAGTTTTTTCATTTTTTTACAACTCCAACTTTAGAGTCTTTATTGTCAACTATCTTAACATTATCATTAAGTTTCTTTTTGTCATTACCTTTTTTAATATTGAGGCCGTACTGGGCTGTGACAGCCGACAATAATCCAGCAGCGAATGTGGTATCAATTTGTCTTGTAGGATTTGGATTAAAGTAGGACCAAGAAATTACTCCTAAACTCCAGAAAAGAATAATCATTTGAACCACATTGGCAATCAGACCATTACCTTCTTTTTCTTGATCTTCCATATAAAAAAAGCTGCTTGTGGGTATCTCTAAGCATTGACCACTGCTTAACAAACAGCTATGTGCCAAATGTAGCAATTATTGGTATGTTTGGAAAGTAACACAAAAAAACAATGTCAAAGTTTCTAATTAATCTATTTATCAGGTTTGGTAAAAGTGAATCGCTACGCAAAGCAGCATTAAACCTTTTAAAAGATTTGGCAGCCAAGTCAGATAATGACGTTGATGATGCCATAGTCAAGATGATTGAAGAAAAACTCTTCCCAGTAAAATGAAAAGAAAATTTCTAAACATCGAGATAGAAGATGCTCCATTAGAGCTAGAACTATCGGTGGAACAGAGATGTCGTGACATTCTTGCCTCAGATGACATCTACAGCATCAAACGCTATTCGACTTATCTAGTAAGGCATCAAATGAAACAGGATGTATTTCTTGCATCCTTACTTGGTCGTCTTGTAGAACTTGAGGCTACTCTTGCCACTCAGCAGGTAAGAAAAGATAAAAAAGGTTTTATCAAGAAGATGAAACGCTTTCTTCGTATTCCTTAAGTTCTTCTTTTGTAAAATCTTTTACATATAGTTTTGGTAACTTATCAATCTCAACATTGTATTTAAGGATTGCTGTCCTTATGTGTTCTGTAACCCAACTGCCGTTAGTGGCAACTACTTCTGCTTTATTTCTAGAGTTTATATTTATTCTGTGTTCTGTTCCTCTTAGTTGTATATCAAGTAAATTTTTTTGTAAGTTTTTTATTCTTATCTCCCTTAACTTCTTAAGTTTTAACGAATCACTCATTTTTCAGTTCCTGAATTCTTTTATTTATAGCATCATATCTTACACAATATTCCTTAGTTTCCATATTTTCAAACCAGTATTGTTTCTGTAATTCTGCAAGCTGGTCATAGTAATTTTTTATCAGGTCTTTATTTTTCATTGCTTATAAATTCAACATCAGCACCATTAACTCTACAAGCTGCTTCAGCCAATGCCATAGAAGCACCTTTATCTCTTTTTGCAAGAAAAGCTATAGCATAACCAAAGGCTGCTGCAATTTTAGACCTGTCATTAAGTCTAATTTTTATTTTTATGTATTCAGAATCTTTCATTTTTTCGTTATCCATATAAATCTCCTAATTCTTTTTTTACTTCTTCTTCTATTTTTGCGTATTGTTCATTTAACTCTCGATTTGCTTTATCTCTTCTTTTACCATTTACAAGAGATAATTCAGCTGAACTTGCTTTTACCCAATAACATTGTGTTGAATTAGGTGGTGCAACATATTTACCCCATTCTCCTTGTTTATTTTGATGTAATAGACGCATTTGTTTTAGGTGTTTCATTTTTTTCTCCATAAATAAAAAAGGGGCATAATGCCCCTATAAATTAGGCTGGTACTGCTTCTGAGTTTCTATTCTTCACAGGTAATGTAAAATCATTTACTCTCACCTCAATAGATGCTCCAGGGCTGCCATCTCTTTTCTCATAAGTATTTAATTTACCAGATCCTGTCACAGTAATCTGACTGCCTTTCTTGATATAGTCCATGACAACATCTCCTCGAGTGCCCCATACAGTGCAATCAATATTGACAGTCACATCCTGGATGTCTGTAAGTAATCTAAAATTTGTTACTTTAGTACCTTGTGAAGTTTCCTTCTGTACTGGATCTGATGCTAGGTTGCCAACGGCTGTAATGCTTAACATGATAATTTAATTAGTTAGGGTTGTTAGTTTTGTTCTGCCAATCCTCAATGTCTAATCGGCTGTACCGAATAGTGTTATTGAGGATGACAGTCCATTTCGGGCCACTGGGGTGACCCTTACGAGTTTTGGTTCTCCAAAGTCGCACAGTTTGAGGTTTTACACCAAGCTCTTCAGCTAATTGATCTGAGGTTATAAGATCATTCATGAATCCTCCTTCTCTAAAATAAGTGTCAGCAATCCATCTCTTTGGTTTTCAGTAATAGCTTTTGATTCAAACCTTTTAGAAATGTTTTTCTTAAGTAAACCAAGTTTGTCTTTACTACCTGGCCGTTTGATAAATGCCTCACATTCTTTGATAAACTTTTCTCCTTCAGTAAGGTCTATTGGTTTATCACTGACATCTTTAGTTTTGGTTTCTTCTTCTAACCATGCCTTATCTTTGTCATATAAAGATAAACCAAACTGATCTCCGAAACTCATCAAAGCACGTTTTCTAGCATCACTTTCAGCCTCTTTAACTGCTGATTCATACTTGTCACCAATACTACCCATACGGCCATGACCAGCACCTGTGCCTTCTCTCACAACATTTCCTACTGTTATTCTTACTCTTGCAACATAGGAAATACATTTTGGATCTTCAGATACTAAAGATGTTTCTATTGTTTCTGATGACCAGCCATCAAAACCAAAGATGCGATTGGCTTCTTGTATGACATACCAGCTTTCTACATAAGCAAGTTCTTGACCACCGCCACCTGGTCTAAAAGTTACATTACTTCGATTAATTTTTTGATTTAGCAGTTTTTTCTGCTCTTCATTAAAACTCATAGTTCTATTGGGGTTGAATACGCCCATCGGGGCAAGGATAGTGATTTGACACCTGCCTGACACCAGCTAGGCCAATCATCAAGCAAGCGACATTGTGCAATTTGATTTAGTGCTGATCTTGATAAAACCTGACCTTCTTTTAAAGCATCATCATCAAGTTTCCATAGACCTACATCATATGGGTATTCAGATTGTACTACCAAAAAAATAAAATGCTTGGCCTGTGGAATACCATTTAAATAATGTTTCGCCTGAAGATGGTACTTTAGATTTGCAACTGTCTTACCAAAATCTATGGGGTTTGCTCCTGATCTACTGGTTTTTAGATCAATGATAGTATCTTTGTTTAACCAATCAGGTCGGCATCTACAAGTCAAACCAGATACAGTATCTTCCCACCAGTAAGACTTTTCAGCAACACCAAAACTAAGTAATTTTTTGGCATGAGGTTCTGCAAAAACTGCATCTCTCATTTTTAGTGCAGTGGTCATGTCTGCTTCAGTAACAGGAGTGATACCTTTTTCTTCAGCTTCCTTTGCCTCTTCCTTACCTTTTTTTGTAGTTCTTGATGATACTGCTACAAACCTTTTTGTCAGTTCATCAGGTTCTAATACTGCACAATGGGTCAATGTTCCCAGCAACATAGCAGCCGTTGGTTTTTGTTCTGGCCTGTCTGGGTTTAGATAACAATTCCAATAAGCTTTTGGGCCATGCTTTACCATTGTTTTTTGCATTGATGCTGAGATTGCATCACTTGCATGGTAATCTTCATTTGATATTTGTACTGATCCTGTTGTCATTGAAGATCCTCCAAAGGTACTAATTTGAAATTGTTTTTGATAAAAGTGGAATACTGCTTGCGAGCTTCGGTATGACTAATACCATATTTGTAATAAATATTCCTAATTAAACCAGGGCCTCCCTTGTAATTTTTTAATTCTCTAGTTGTGGGTAAATCAGCAGTATTTAACCCATGCGATAATAAAAAATTATATATTGTTTGATATAAGGATTTTTCATATTGATTCATTTTTATTGCAGTACAAAGTGCTGCAACATTTTCTGATTCATCAATATGTTTTTTTAAATGATTGTAAATGTCATCCCATTTATATTTTGGGAGATCAAGTGCGATCCTCATGAGTCTGAATATCTCCTTGTGTGTGGACCATATTGCATCATTATCCGAGGCCATGTTTTTAAAATCAGTGCTTTGTCCTGTGGAATTGCAACAAGACCTGCCTGTGCAAGTCTCTTGAGAAAAGGTGATGCGTCAGGAGAATCAATTACAGATGCAAATGTATTGAAGATTTCTTTCTCAGTCATAGTTAAGATTGGGTTGCCGAGGTCGGAGCGTTCAGGGGTTGGTCGCTTCTTCCTCGGTTTTTTATGAAAGCGTAAACCAAGATCATATTCACTCATCATCGTCTTGCAAGCTCCTCACACGCAGCCTCGACATTATATGTAAAGCAATCTATCTTGGTAGATTGAAGTAATGAATCTGAAAGTGCAAAATATCCTATGCCAAAAATGCAAAGATAGAGTAGAGCGTGTTTCATGGGGTTGGGTTTCAGGGGTAAATTAATAATAACTAATGGTCAACAGTTGTCAACTGTTGTACCATCTTTCTGCATAGCTAAATTTAACACCTAGCTTTTCTAACTTCTCAATAAGACGTATTGCTGTTGCAGTAACCTTACCGCCATATTGAGGACTTACTTCATCAGATCTATCCATAGTGCTACCAGAAATACAATCATCTAAAACCATTTTGTCAATCTCATCTAATTCTTCTGGAAGTATTTTATGATCTTCAAGACTCCAACGAATTTTGTCGCAGCTATCATAAACTTTTTGTTCAGGATATACTTTACGTTCTACATCTTCCCAAACTTCAGTAATTATTTCATCGGTTTTGTTATAGTCGCCATATTTAGCAATCATTTCATCTGTGTAAAATTGACAAGAACATTCGACAATACATTCTTCTGGTCTGTCTAAAATGATCTCAATTTCAAGTCCTGTTAGTTTTGTAGTCATTTACTTAGCCTCCTGTTGTTTTGTATAATCTTCAAGAGATACATCTGATTTCATTACAAAATTACCTTTGTAAGTACAAGTGTCATCTGCGTCAGGGTGGTTTGTGAACTCTTCTTCAAGCTTTTGTGTCTCTAGCCACTCAGCTTCAGTTCTTGGTCTGCCTAAGTTTGCTTTTGTGTTTTCAAGTTCGTTGTATCTGGTGATAATTTCTTGAATAGTTTTCATTGTGTTCTCCTAATAAAAAGGGCTAATTATTTAGCCCAGGGATCATTTGTAAGTGGTGCAACTAAAATTTCAGCACCCTCTAAGCTGCTGTATTTAGCAACACATTTTTCCATCAAGTCAGGTCTGCCACATAAATGTTTTTCTGTAGCTAAATAATATTTGCCATTGTATGCAAATTTACTTTGAACTCTGAAAGTAGCTTTGACAGCGTGACTGTAATTTCTTGCTGTTCTTACTTTCCTGATCTTTCCATCTGGGAAAGTGAATGTTAGTGTTCTTGCTTTTGCCATTGTGTTAGTGGGGTTGCTATACCTCCATTATAAACACAAGAATCAACAACTGTCAACAAGGTTTCATTACTTTTACATCAAATCCTTTTTCTTTCAACTCTTCAATCCTGTACTTCTGGATTTCACTTAGTCTGCCCTTCGGCCCTTTGACCTCAATAAACTTGACCTCATCTGGTTTCATACATACCAAATCAGGTAAGCCAGCTTTGTTGCACATAATTAACTTGATTACTGTCCACCCTTCTTTCTCGTGCTTGTCTATCAGCTTCTTCTGATATTGAGCTTCGGTCATGGTAGTAATGGTTGATCGTGTAGCTTTCTTTTAATTTAACAACATCATATACCTTTGGCTCGATTCCCTTCTCTGCAAAAATATAATGTATTTTATTCTTTCTATCTCTGCCAAGAAAACTTGCTCTTTCTCTTCCCTGCAAATAACTAAGTGCAGAATAATCAATACCATAAAAGATTAAATGATCCGCACTGCTAAGATTAACTCCTTCTCTGCAACTCTTGACCTGACCAATAAAAACAGAATCGCTTACAGCATTAAATATATCAGGGTCATCTGTTGCTCTATGTCCAAACATATCTCGAAGCATTTTACCTTCAGCGATAAAACAATATAAAATTGCAATCCTTCCAGTAAAATTATCTCTTATATATTCTGCTTTACTTTTATCAAATATTATCGCCCCATGATTTTCTGTTATTACATGACCATTATATAGCTGCCTTAATTTGCTCATCACTTTAGCTCCTGTATCAGCTACGACTGATCTTCTGCCAACTTTACCAATAACACCATTTTTTATAATCCTTAATGCTAATCTATAAGTTCTTCTGGACATCTTTACCATATGTACTTCTTCCTCTACTTCCTGAGTAAAGCCAGCCTCCTTCTGAGTCATTCTTACTGTAAAAGGTTTTATATCTTCTAAAATTTTTGTCTGCTTTGCGTCTGAATAATCTTTAATAACAATTCCAGTACCAACTCTTTTTTCTTTAATCTCTACATAGTCACTAGCCCACCTATAAAAGTTTTGGTAATGGCTCCATAAAAATGGTGTTAAAGACCATTGATGATATAACTGACTAAAGCTTTCAGGACTTGGTGTACCACTCATCAAAATAATGCTGTTATATCTAATATTTAAAATATTTTGATATCTCTGCGATGGTTTTGGAAATGCACCAACACTATGGGCTTCATCTACAATAATCATATTCCAACTTGTACCCTTAAAGTTTTTTAACTGCTCAAAGTTAGTCGTGGATACTACCCTATCAAGATTCATTTTATTTACATCGCTTTCAATACTTGGTATTGCTTTTTTCTTAGTAATTATCAAGACTTTTTCTAGTGCCATATTCTTTACAACAGACAGTGCCACCATTGTTTTGCCTGTTCTACATTCGCCACTTAAATATCCGCATTTATTTACCTGACATAACCTGGTCAGCTTGCGACTTGCCTGAATTTGATAATCTCTTAATTTAACCATTGACCATACTAGATTTAGCGTTATCTTACCCTATAGTCATACATAAACAACCCTACATATGGAAAAAGATCAAATTTTAAAGACCATAAATATTCAGCTTTCGCAAGGTCAGATAAAATGGCTTGATGATAATAAAGGTTCTGAGTCAAGATCCTGTCTTATAAGACTAATCGTAAACGAAAAGATGGATCAGGCTGCATAACAATGGATACAAAAGAAGAATTATTACGCTTGCCTTCAAGCTGGCGTTATGTTGCAGTCAATGGTAACAAACAGCCTTATCAAAAAGATTGGCAAAAGAATCCTTTAAAAAGATCAGAAATACTAAAAGAACTTATATCAAAGAAAGCAAAAGCTGTTGGTGTTCTTGCAGGTGAGTTGTCAGGTGGCCTTTTATTCGTAGACCATGATGGTGAATCTGCCTCAAACATTCTTCTCGAATGGGGTCTATCAATATCAACACTACCTCTTACATGGACAGTCACTTCTGGTAGGGTCGGGCGGTTTCAACTTATATATCAAGTACCAGAAGAACTTTGGTCAAAGATAAAAACTAAAAAATTTAGAACAGGTGTAAAAGATGAAGAGGGTTCTGTAGAACAACTTGAACTTAGATGGAATGGTTGTCAATCTGTTGTGGCAGGTGAACATCCAAAAACTTCTGGTTATAAATGGGTAAAAGATAGATCACCTGATGACATACCCATAGCAGAAGCACCATCAATATTATTAGAACGCATGATGGAAACTGAAGTTAGACAACCAGAGGTTTTTAATTCAGATTATGATAGATGTCTTTCTTTACTCCAATCAATAAATCCATCACGTTTAGATGATTACGATACTTGGGTTCAAATTGGTATGGCCTTACATAGTGTTGGAGATGATCGCCTTTTAACAGAATGGGATACTATTTCAGCAAAAGCATCAAACTATAAATCTGGTGAATGTTTTAAAAAATGGCAATCATTTGGTAAAAGGTCAGGAGTCTCTTTAGGTACTCTTGTTAAGTATGCACAGGAAGATGGTTGGACTCCTCCACCAAAACAAATCAACCCTTCCATACATTACAAGTCAGAAGATACAACAAAAGTTATACCAAAAAAATTAGAACCAATAAATGCACAGGAACTTATACATCTGCTGCGTAATATGCCAAACAAAATAAGATATAACACTTTTACTCACAACATAGAGCAGAATGAAAAGCCTCTAAAAAATACTGAACTGTTCTACTTGTCGCTATCAGAGCAAAATTATAAATGTTCAAAAGAAATGGCGATAGATTGCTTGTTAAAAGTAGCTCATGAAAATGAATTTGATCCTGTTCGTAATTATCTTGAGGTTGTAGAAAAAACTGTAGAGCCTGCTTACATAGACAGGCTTGCAACAACATATCTACGACCTTCAGATGCTCAATATAAAGAACCGACAATTTATGACCACATGATGAAAGCCACCTTAATCGGTGCAGTGAGAAGGATATTTGAACCAGGTGCTAAACATGATACGGCAACTGTTCTCATGGGTCATCAAGGTTGCGGTAAGTCAACCTACTGGAAGATACTCGGAGGTGCTTTTTTCTCAGATTCTCTCGGTGATCTTTCAAATAAAGATGATATACTTTGCCTTCACCGCAGTTGGCTTTGCGAATGGTCCGAAATCGATCAAATCACATCTAAAAAACACGCAGGTACAGTTAAATCTTTCTTATCAAGAGCTACAGACCATATGCGTGTTCCATATGGCAGGTCAGTAGAAGAGTTCCCCAGAAAATGTATTATCGTTGGTTCTACTAATAAAGATAATTTTTTAGTTGATGACACAGGCAGTAGGCGTTTCCATGTAATTCCTGTTGAAGCAACCGCCTCTAGCATGATTAATACAAATGGTCTTGAAATGGAGAGAGATAGTATTTGGAGTTCTGCGATTAAATCATATAGAAATAAAGAACCGCATTATCTTACACATACACAGGAAAACTTAATCGCCCTAGAAAATCTTGCATATCTAGTCGAATCACCTTGGACTCATCCCATACATTCATGGTTAACAGATCCTTCAAACTATGCAAAAACCATAACTTGTGAACTTTTATTAACTGAAGCTGTAGAGAAATCTACCGATAAACAAACAAAATCAGATGTCATGACTGTCTCATCTATTCTAAAATCCCTTGGGTATGAGAAAAAACGTAAAAGAGTAGATGGGCAACTTAAATGGACTTGGATTAAATCTGTACCTACCTCTTCTGAAAGGTAGGAACACTGAAACCCCCTACCAGTACCTATGTTGTTCTATCCTGTACCTATGTACCTACCTATTATATTATTATTATTATTATTATTATATATATAGGGAATAGGGTAAATATAGGAACAGGTAACTTTTTACTCTTAGTCGGCACAGGTTGGAACGTAGGAACAGTATTTAATCTTAAATGAGTCTCATTTTGTTATTTTTTTATATTGAACTACCATGTGTTTATGACTTCAATAAATGATTTACAAAACGATCATAAAAATGCTCGCAAGCGTACTGATCGTTCTTCAAAACTTATAAAGGAATCATTACAAAAATTTGGTGCTGGAAGATCAATAGTGATTGATGAAAACAATCGCATACTTGCAGGTAATGGAACAATCGCTGGAGCAAAAGCAGCAGGGATAAAAAATTTAAAAGTAATTGAAACTGATGGTAATGAAATTATTGCCGTAAAAAGAACTGGACTAACAGAAGATGAAAAGGTTGGTCTTGCACTTGCAGACAATAGATCCTCCGACCTTTCAGAATGGGATTTAAATATGCTTGAAGAACTTAGTCAAGAGCATGACCTTAACCCCTGGTTTGATAATGATGACTTAAAAGAACTACTTGGAGAGACAGAAGTATTACCAGCAGAAGGTTTGACAGATCCTGATGACATTCCAGAAGTACCAGAAGAACCAATAACAAAAGAAGGTAATTTATATATTCTTGGTAATCACAGGCTTTTATGTGGTGACTCTACAAATATTCAGCACGTTGAAAAACTGATGGATGGCAACAAGGCTGATATGGTTTTTACTGATCCTCCTTATGGAATGTCATATAAATCTAATTTCAGAGAAAAAACACCAAAATTCAATCAAATTGAAAATGATAATATTATCTTGTCTGATTGGCTTCCTTTAGCAAATAGTTTTTCAAAAGGTTTTTGTTTTATATGGACATCATGGAAAGTTCTTGATAAATGGTTAGAAGTTACAAAAACACTAGGAGATATTTCTAATTTAGTTGTATGGCACAAAAAAGGAGGTGGTTTAGGTGATTTAAAAGCAACTTATTTAACAGATCACGAAATCGCATTAGTTTTTAATCGTAAAAGTTTTTTAACAGGCAAAAGATTAGGTTCTGTTTGGGAAGTTTCAAAGGATTCAGTTAATAAATATTTACACCCAACACAAAAACCTGTTGAATTAGCCGAAATGGCTATAAATACCACAACTTTAGTAAATAATATTATTTTAGATTTTTTTGGTGGTTCTGGTTCAACACTTATCGCTGCTGAACGTACAAACAGACACGCTTATCTTATGGAACTTGATCCAAAATACTGTGATGTAATCGTTAAAAGGTGGGAGGATTTTACAGGTAACAAAGCAAAACGTGTATCATTTAGTTAATGGGTAAAAAAGGATCAAAAGCTGAAACAATAATCAGGTCACAGAAGTTTGCTCGTATTATTGCAAACGGTGGCCGTAGATCCGACTGCGTTCGTTATGCAGCCGAAAATTGGGGGGTGGGGGAAAGAGCCTGTTGTAAGTACATAAACATAGCTAGAAACGAGCTAAAGAAGGATTGGGATATGGAAAGACCCCAGATGGTGGCTGACCTTTTGGCGCAATGTAGCACCCTACAGATGGAGGCTAGAAAAAAAGGTCATTATCATATTGCTCTCGGTGCGATCAATACAGCAGCTAAACTTGCACAAATTGTTTCGTGAGCATCTTAGATACAGTACAACCTGGAAAAGTTTTATATCAAGCTGGTGCATATAATCTTCCTACTGCACAACAAGCAATAGATAGGATTTATGAGGATCTACTTCCTCATCAAGAAAAATTTTGCAATGATATGCAACATCGCAAACTTGCATTAGTTTGTGGGTTTGGTGCTGGTAAGACAGTTGGATTAGTTGCAAAGGCAACAATAATCGCAGCGATGAATATTGGTAATGTTTCTGCACTTTTTGAGCCAACTCATGCCATGTTGATTGACATACTTGTGCGAACTTGTAATGAACTGTTTGACCAGTGGCAGATACCTTTTTCTTATAGAGCATCTCCTTTGCCTTCATTTACTTTGGAATTTGAAGAAGGCACACATACGATTTTGCTAAGAACGATGCTTACTTATCAACGATTACGAGGCCAAAACCTATGTGCAGTGGGATTTGATGAGGCAGATACTATCCCAAAACGAGATGCGGAGAGTGCAATGAACATGGCACTTGCAAGACTTAGATCAGGTAATGTTCAACAGTTTTATGCAACAACAACTCCTGAAGGTCATGGTTGGGCATTTGAAACATTTAAAAAAGATCCGAAACCTGATACTAATTTGATTCAAGCAAAAACAGAAGATAATAAATATCTTCCAGAAGGATTCATCGAATCATTAAAGGCTAATTATCCAGATCAATTAATAAAAGCGTATCTTAACGGAGAATTTGTAAACCTTACTATGTCTGCTGTATATGATCGCTTTGACAGAAATATTCATGTATGCGATCAACTGCCAAGTTATAAGAATGAAATTTTAAGATGTGGACTGGATTTTAATATAAGCAACACTAACTGTGTCATTGGGGTGCGTGATGGCAATAAGTTAGTCATAATAGATGAAATTACTAAAATGCACGATACTGATGCAATTTCGCAAGAACTGCTGAGAAGGTATCCAAATCAAAAGATTTTAGTTTATCCAGACGCTTCAGGAGGTAATCGTTCTACAAATGCTTCAGCAACCGATATATCCATTCTCGAATCTTACGGCTTTACCAATATGTCGCCAAGATCGAACCCCCCAATCAAAGATAGAGTCTCGGCTGTTAATGCTCTTCTCAAGAACGGCAAAGGGGAAGTCCGTTTGGCGATTAGCCCCTGTTGCAGAACCTTAATAGAATGTTTTGAGCTACAAGCTTATGATGAGAGGACAGGAGAACCCGATAAACAAAATGGATATGACCACATTCTTGATTGTATTGGCTATCTAATCTGGCGTGAATTTAATCCATTATATTTCCGTTCTGGTAAAGGTACTGGAATTAGGCTTTATTAGTATTATTCTTTAAACTATAGTTAGTAGTATTAATGGACTTTTAAAATGTACTCAGGTTATAACCATTACAACAGGCAGAAGTCAGCAGTTGGAACGACAATAATAGATCCTAATAACGCATGGTTTGCACAAGAACCTCACTGGCCTTTGATAGAAGATTTGATTGGTGGTACATATCAGATGAGAAGTCGTCATAGAAAATATTTACCCCAAGAACCTAGGGAGTTAGATGAGTCTTTTGACAATCGTTTAGCTAGAAGCGTCTGCCCTCCTTATTTCATCAGGTTGGAGAAGTTATTAGCTGGTATGTTGGTGCGTAAACCTGTGAGGTTGAACGACACAAGTGATGATATAAGACTACATATGTTCGATGTTGATTTAGAGGGTAATGATCTGAATGTATGGACATATGAAACTGCAAGAAAAATGATTCGTTATGGTCATGTCGGGGTTCTTGTAGATGCACCTGCTGCTGGACAATCTGGCAGACCTTACTGGATTACCTACACACCAAGACAGATATTGGGTTGGAGAACAGAAATGTCAGAGGGTAAGTTAAAACTTACACAACTTAGATTGTTAGAAAAGGTATTTGAACCCGAAGGATTGTATGGAGAAAAGGTTGTAGAGCAGGTCAGATTACTAACTCCTGGTGCTTATGAGATACATCGCAAAGGTAAAAACAATGAATATGTAAAGTTTGATGAAGGAACAATGAGTTTACCTGAGATACCTTTTTCTGTTGCTTATGCAAACAAGATTAATTTTTTAGAGTCAAGACCACCGATGGCTGATATTGCAGAATTAAATCTCAAGTCTTATCAATTACAATCAGACCTATCAAATCAGTTGCATATATCCAGTGTGCCGATGTTAGCATTTTTTGGCTTTCCACAAAATAGTGAAGAGGTCAGTGCTGGACCAGGTGAAGCAATTGCATTTCCAGCAGAAGGCAGAGCCGAGTATATTGAGCCTAATGGTAATAGTTTTAATGCACAGTTTGAACAGATTGATCGTGTAGAAAAACAAATAAATGAGCTGGGTTTGGCAAGTATTCTTGGTCAAAAATTAAGTGCAGAAACAGCAGAATCTAAAAAAATAGATAGAAGTCAGGGCGACAGCACGATGATGGTCATTGCACAGCAGATGCAAGATATGATTGATAACTGCTTACAGTTTCATGGGCAATATCTTGGCAGTGATGCTGGAAGTTGTTTCGTTAACAGAGATTTTGTTGCACAAAGACTAGAACCACAAGAGATACAATCATTGTTGCAGCTTTATACAGCAGGTACGATCACACAAGAAACATTACTCACACAATTACATGAAGGTGAAATACTAGGTGATGAATTTGATGTCGAAGAAGAGATTGAGGCAACAGAATCTGGTGGGTTAAGAGAGATCTCAGAACCTATTGAAGAGGCAGAAGAATCTATGCCCGAACAATCAGCAGAACCAGAAGATGAATAATGTCGATACCTGAAAAGTTTTATCGCAACCAAATCGACCTTAATAGATATGAAAATGATTTGGCAGCAAGGTTGATTGATACCTATAACAAAATAATGATAGATGCTGCACAGCGTTTACAAAAAATACCAGTAGGACCTGAATTAGATAAAACAAGAGCAATTAGATTAAAAAGCATTTTAAAACAGGTGAAGACGGATTTAGATAGATGGAGAAACGGCAGTCTTGGTATTATGGTCAAAGAACTGAAAGATGTTGCTGATATACAAAAAGATTTTATTGAAGGGTTACTTGAAGATATTGCACCACCTGAGTTGGCTGGTCAGATTAATGCTTTACAGATAGACCCTGACTTTGTAGATAGATTGATACGATTTGACCCAACCAAAAGTAATCAGATTGGTTTGCCAAGAGGTAGGGTTTATGATGTTTTTAAAGATACGACAAGTATGCAAGCAGTGCAAAGCAGATTTGCTTTGACGGCTGGTGTAGGAAAAGAAATAGTATTACCTAATGGTGATGTTGTGGCAAAAGCATTTCGTGGTCTTACAGAAAGAACAGCCGATAGATTTGCTCACACTGTAAGGCAAGGATTATTGGAGGGTAGAAGTTTACAGACAATACAGAGGCAACTGATCGGAACATTAGATTTTAACCCAAGATCAAAAGGTGGAGTTGTTACTTCTTTAAGCAACGCCCAGACAAAAACACTTGTCAAAACAACAGTAAACCAGTTGAGCACTGAGATAAGTAGAAAAAGTTACCAAATAAATCCAAAGATCGTAGGAAGGTGGGAATATTCTGCGGTGCATGATCAAAAAACATCTGCAATTTGTAG
>VTLG01006235.1_pt1 | contig 19186 bp, 23 predicted proteins | sample 4694571 | NCBI WGS metagenome assembly VTLG01 (sample SAMN12604809, study PRJNA352737) | marine metagenome | biome: ENVO:00000447; feature: ENVO:00000209|ENVO:00000569|ENVO:01000036; material: ENVO:00002151; isolation source: viral sequences binned using virsorter ...
AAAAAACTAGATAGGTTTCGTGTTGCAGCTAATTTAATATATGATCTATTTAATAATGGTCTTTGTAATAAAAAAGATCATTTTAGAAAATTCTTTGGTTGGGCTCCATATGGATTTAATTTTCATGGAAATCAATGGAAAAGATTTGAAGAGGACCTTGAACCAGTATTTACTCAGATAATGCAAGAAGCTGCTAATGAGCAAAAAAAGTTAGGAAAAATATAAATGTCATCACATTTATTACCAGTTTATTTTACGACTACCAAATATAATCGTAAAAAGAAAAAAAGAAAGTTTACTAAGGCTCATCAGGATCACGAGAAGTGGTTAAAAAAGATGGGTGTTAAAAAACTTTCTGAATCTGACAAAAAAGATTTATATGATATACCAAATTATTCTGAACATAAATCTAAATATAAGACTTCAGATCAAATACCTGGCAACGGCACTTCCAAAGATAAAAAACAATATACTGGTACGACAATCATGGGTATTGCCACCATGCACAAGTCAAATCTTGTGCCAGTAACTAATAAAAAAGCCGCGGAAGATATATCCAAAATGAGGAGAGGGTAATGAATATCTTAACAAATATGATAAATGCATTTATCATAATGTTGTTTATTGTAATATCAGTACATGCACAACAAATTGATGAAAAACAATTAAATTGTCTAGCACTTAATATATATCACGAGGCAAGATCAGAACCGCCAGTCGGTAGATATGCTGTGGCGTGGGTTACTTTGAATAGAGTAGAACATGAAAAATTTAGAGATACAATTTGTAAAGTAGTATATCAACCAGGTCAATTTAGTTGGACAGAAGATGGTAAAAGTGATAAAGCTTATGAAAAAGAAGCATTTAAAGAAGCCATGAAAATAGCTGAAGATGTTTATTATGCAAAAGAAGAAGGGAAAATTGATCCAACAGGCGGAGCTACTTTTTATCATGCGGTATATGTAAAACCAAAATGGCGACATAGTATGTCTAGTAGTCTTAAAATTGGTAAACATATTTTTTATACATGGGATGGCACTTGGAAATAAATGGTTTACATTTGTGAAAAATTATGATATAATATTATTATGAAAAAAACGGTTAATATAACATTTTACACAAAAGAATATGAACAACTGGTTCAATTATTTTCACCAGATACAATGAATAAATTTATTCCTGATTGGTTTAAAAATTTAAAAAATGTTCCAGGAATGACTATGAATAATTGTCCAGGTTTTGTTGACTTTTTACAAAGTAGTATCGCAATACCACTTTGGTCAGATTTTCATATAACATATGATAAAGAAACAATTTCAAATGTAGTTTGTCCCGCTGCACATGATCATGTAATGGGACATGATCAACTACAACAACATAGTAGACAACAATGGAATAATGCATATAAAAATTGTTGTCATGTAAAACTTATGAGTCCGTGGTTGGCAAAATGTGATACTAATATTGATTTTATGATGCATGATAACACATGGCATAAAGAAAAACAAATGGGTGAATATACTTTAGTTCCAGGTATACTTAATTTTACTTATCAACCAGCTACTGCAATAAATATGTTTTTATCACCAACTGAAAAACAGAAAACTTTAACATTAGAAGCTGGTGAACCAATAGCATATTTGACGCCACTTGGTGATGTAAAACTAAAAGTAAAAACAGAATTAGTAAGTCACGAGAGATGGAATCAAATGTTAAAATATAGATTTACTTTTACAAATATAATGCCAAAAATAAAAAAATTCATTATGAGGAGAAAATAATGGCTATTAAAAAGAAAAAAATAATTAGAAAAATACCTAAAACAGGTCTAAATGCAGTGCCTTTTGACAAAGGTTTTCAAAATACTTTACAGTATTTTCAATACAATGTTGAAAAGAAAGAAATCGGTGATATAGTTAAAACTTACATTAAAAATAATCACAATAAAAATGACGCACGTTTTATACTGGCCAATCCTGACTGGAAATTTGCAACTTATTCACATTATGGTTGTGTCGCGTATTGGTTAAATACAAATCAAAATTTACATTGTAAAACAATGTCACAATCTATTCTTGACGAATATGTTACATCATTTAAAAATTATTTAATTAATTTAATTAAACCAGGTGAAATTCTTTTAAACGAGAAAAAACTAAAAGAAAAAGAAAAAGGTAATGTAGTAGTATTATCACCACAACAAAGATTACAAAATAAAATTGGTGATACAATTATACAAGATTTACTTGAATTAGAAGATCAATGGATCGAAGGTAAAGAAACATCATTAAATGTTTATGAACAATTTAAGTTATATGGGTTAAGTGGTTCGGCTACTTTACCTGTACAGACGATGGTTGAGGGCTGGTTACTTGATTATGAAGACGCATTTTATAAAAGATGTGATCAAGCTGTTGAAGGATATTCACATTTGAATAAATCAGAACTCAATCGTCGCATAAATGAATGTCATAGTATGTTAAATGATTTATCCAAAATAAAACTGGCTACAAAAGCTCTGAGAAAAGTTAAAATTAAAAAAGTAAAATCAGCAGATAAACAAGTTAGAAATTTAAAATACAAAAAAGAAGATAACAATTTTAAAATTGTTTCAATTAATCCAATACAAATTGTAGGTTCTGTAATGTTGTATACTTTTAATACAAAATATAAAGTATTAACACAGTATGTAACACAAGCTGGTACAGGTTTTGAAATATCTGGATCAACTATTAAAAACTTTAGTAAAGAAGATAGTCGATCTATTAAGTTAAGAAAACCAGATGAAATTTTGCCAATAATTATGTCAAAATCACAAACACAAATAAACAAAGAATGGGATAAATTAACAACTAAAACATTTAAACCAAATGGCAGATTAAATATAGAAACAATATTATTGAGGGTCAAATGATAGAAAATAATTTTCTTACAAAAAATAAATTTACTAAACTAATTGAAAGTACGGTAAGTGAACTTAGTATTCCGTATATGGAGGCAATACTTCATGTATGTGAAAAAAATGATATAGAACCAGAAGATGTAAGAAAATTTATATCACCTGTAATAAAAAGTAAAGTTGAGGCAGAAGCCATGCAGTTAAACTTTTTACCAAAATTAAATACATTAGATAGTGCTTTTTCTGAATAAAATGGTTTACTTTTTAGAAAAAGTGTTGTATAATAATACTATATACTATTGTTCCGCTTATACAGGAACATTTATATTTCAGTTAATATTTCAGCAATACGGAGAAAAATACAATGTCATTCGCTAATTTAAAAAAGAACAGAGATCAAATCTCAAAATTACTCAAAGCTGCCGAATCAGATGGTGGTAGTACAGAGAAAAAATCCTATGTAGATGATAGAATATGGAAACCAACAGTAGATCAAGCTGGTAATGGTTATTCTGTTATTCGTTTTTTACCAGCCCGTGAAGGTGCAGAACTTCCATGGACCAGATTTTGGGATCATGGTTTCAAAGGCCCAACTGGTTTATGGTATATTGAAAATTCTTTAACATCTATTGGTCAAACAGATCCAGTCGGTGAATTAAATTCACGGTTATGGAACTCTGGTAATGATGCAGATAAAGAAAAAGCTCGTACTCAAAAAAGACGATTACATTATGTTTCTAACATCTATGTAAAGTCTGATCCAGGTAATCCGGCAAACGAAGGTAAAATCTTTATTTACAAATTTGGTAAAAAAATCTTTGATAAAATCATGGACGTAATGCAACCACAATTTGCAGATGAAGATCCAATTAATCCATTTGATTTCTGGGAAGGTGCAGATTTTAAATTAAAAATCAGAAATGTCGAAGGTTATCGTAATTATGATAAATCAGAATTTTCAAATCAATCTGTCTTATCTGAAGATGATACCAAACTAGAACAAATTTATGATAAGATGTTTGATTTACAAGAGTTTATCGACCCTGTAAATTATAAAACTTATGATGAATTAAAATCCAAACTTCAAAGAGTTTTGGGTGAAGATACTGTGTCAATGGGTGCACCAACTATGAAAGAAGAGGTTCAAATGAATGAACCTGTTGCAGCTGCCCCAATACAAAATGTGACAGAAATATCTGAAGCACCTGTTTCAAATGAAACAGAAACAGAAGATGATACAATGTCTTACTTTGCTAAATTGGCACAACAAAACTAGGGTTGTTACTTAATAAACACGCGAGGGGCCACGGTTAGCCCCTCACACACTTCTTAATCTTTTTCTAAGATTTTCCATTTCTTCATCATAATCATCAAAACTAACATCTTTATGTCTTAACATTTGGTCAATGGCAGACCAATCTGTTGGTTCAATTTCATATGTATTTTCTTCTATGAAAAGAGCAACTAAATTTGCTAGTAACCATATACAACCAACTGTGCCAATAATCCATAAAAGAATTATGTAAACTAACATTATTGTGGTCCGATATTATATCCGTCTGATACGTTTTCTGTTCCAGGAACATTATTAGGTATCGATGTTGAACTATTATTGGAACTATTACTTGAATTGTCTTGGTTGATAATAGTAACGCCGGTAGTTAATTGTCTTTGTATATCTGTTAACAATTCTATTTGTTCAATATCTCTTACATTCATTGGAGAAGCAGTTGTTTCTGCACTTACTGTTGTTGATCTACTCGGTTCTAAGGAATCTCTTAAAATTCCTATGTGTTTTGCCGCAGTTTCATAATCAACTTCAGGGCTGGCTAATCCTTTAATAGTTTGTGCTGTAAATGGTAACCAACTATCATCAATTTTACCACCATTAATGGCCTTTTCAATTACTGGTACTGCAGCTGCAATATCTTCTGCAAATTCTTTCATTCGTAATGTGCTACCATCAAAATTTAAAGCACCAAGTTTATCAAGTGAAATAACTAATCTATCAATTGCATCTGCTCCAGATGTTAAATTATCGGCTTCCTGAGCAACCATTCTAATATTATCAAATGGATTTTTTTGACCAGAGAAAAAGTTTGCTATTGACTCACCTACACCTTTTAATGCGGTTACAAAAGTACCTTTACTTAATTCATTTAAACCATCTTTTATATTAGTCATTGCGTTTTTAAATGAAGTGGTTTTACCTGCTATTTCAGGATTATCATTTACAATAGATAAAATATTATTAACTCGTCTTTTTGTATCTAATGTCCAATCACCTCGTCCTTTACCTGGCGTAATCCAATCTGTTAAAGCATTGGCTACACCACTAATCGTGGCACCAACTGAAAATACGGCCAAACCACCAGCTATCCCAGTCATTACTCCTATAAATCCTGCAGTATCTATACCAACGCCTGGTAAATTTGATATACTTAAAAGATTTTTAACATTATTTACAACAGTTTGTGACCAATCATCACCATCGGCAAAATAATCTGCCAACATATCACCACCACCAGAAATAACGGCACCAGCCCCAAAGATACCTAAAGCGTAACCTAATCCACCCAAGGCAAGACTTACACCGACACCCTTAAATAATAATTTAATATTTCCACCAGCACTATCAGCTATACTTAACAAAGCATTAACATTATCTCTAATTTTGAAACCAAAATCATCACCAGAAAATGTAAGTGCGGCACCTGCCACTGCACCACCAACGCCAAATGGTATCATAGCGAGGCCTAAACCCGCTAAAGCTGCGCTTACACCAACGCCATCATATAATACACCTAATCCACCAATCGTATAAGAATCAGCTATACTTAATAATGCTAAAACATTACTTTTAACTGTCTGTGCCCAATCACCTTGACCAAAATATTCTACACCCGCATTAACTCCTGCAGCCGCTGCCGAACCAACCGCAAAGAATATTAAAGCTGTACCAAGAGCCTTAAGTGCGACTATTACTGCACCGTCACTAAATAACTGTTTTAAAGTATCTTCTTTATATCTTTCACCTATTGAAAGTAATGTTGTAACATTATCTTTTATTTTATTTGCGTCTACTAACCCTAAAGCAGTAAGACCAATTATACCAGCTAATGCACCACCAGCCATACCACCCATTTTAAGTAAACCACCGAAACTACCAGCTATGGCACCAAGTATACCACCCAATCCACCACCTAGTCCACCTCCAGTGGCTGAACTAGCCTGAGTTTTACCTTTAGTGGTAGCTGTTCTTTGGTTTTTCTTTTCTCTTTTGGATTCTAAATCATCAGATGCTTGTAACAAAAATGCAGTTTCAAATCTACTAAACATACCAGATAATTCTTCAATACGCTTAGATGTGGTATCGTGACCTTCTATAATTGATCTTCTGTTGTTTTTTAGTTCTTCAACTACTGTTTTTAAATCCGACATTATCTGTTTGCCTTCATTTTTGCTCTTTCAGCTTCTAATTTTTGTTTTTCTAATTTAACATAATTTTGTAATAAACCTAAATATATTTCTCTCTCCCATGGTATCATCATCTCTATCTCATTTAACGAATATTTACAATGTTGCATCAAACTAAAATTTGTTTCATAAAAATTTTCAAGTGTCTCATGAGATAGAGTTAGGATAAAAAATTGGCCAATCCTTCCATATCACCTTTTATATTTGTTTTACAACTTTCACATTCCAATTCATAACTATGTTTTAATTTTGGTATACTGTCTATAAAATCTTTAACTTTACTAAATTGTTTTGAATCCATTGATTCGATAAATTCTGTTAATTCTTCTTGGTTTACTTCTTTTAAATTAATTCTTTCATCATTTGTTATCACAGTCTTAAATACAAAATTCATCATTTTAAACAATGTTTCTGATGCTGTTGTTTTTTGATCAATATTAGAATTTAATATATCACTAAATTTTGGATAATCTAATTCAACTTCTATACTATCTGTTAGTTTTACTAATTTATTACTTTTTGGTGCTTTTATTTGTATATCTTCAATATTAATTTCTATTGTATTTGTATGACCACAATGACCACATTTTACGCCAATTTTGGTTGTTTCACCCACACTTTTTGCTCTTAATTGTAAAAACATATATTCTATATCAAATGTGGATAGTTTACTTTCATTTACTTCATTATCACAACAAGCTTTTAAAGTATCAAGTAAAGATAATAATATTGTTCTATTATTACCGCTTTCTGCTGCAATTAACATGGACTTTTCTTCTTTTATAAGAAAAGGTCTAAATCTAATAGTTTCTCCTGTCGATGGTATTTTCATCTCATACTTTGGTGTACTATTTAACTTGGGTAGTGCCATAATTTCTCCTATAATTTAAAACTAATTTGAGAACTACTGATTCTCTTAAAATTAGTATATGATAATGCGACGGTCATCTCAATCAATCCGTCTTGTTCGTTATTAAAATCTATCTGATTCATTGTAGTTGGAAATGCATCAATAAGTTCTACAGAATAAGTGGTTGTACTTACATTTACACCACTTCTGGCTGATAATGAATTTAGAAAACCTGTAATGTCGACGCCAATAGGTATACGACCAACATTAATATCAAAAGCTGTAGTCGGTATAGAATTTCTAAGTTGATGAATTACTACTCTTTTTTGATAAGTTGATTTATATGCAGCAACTTGTACATCTTCACCTATTATTAAATCTTTCCATCTATCAAAATACTTTTTGGCATAATAATCATTTGTTAATAAAAAATTCATTTGAACATCATCTACAGCATATCCATATGCAATCTTTTCAAACTCCATACCAATTCTTCTATCAACTGTCAGTATTTGTTTACTTGGTATTGTGGCTGATCTACATAATAAATTCATAGGTTCATTGGCTCGACCAAAACCTGGCAGAGGTGGTAATTCTACTAGAAAATTATTTGGTCTGGCTAATCCACCACGGGAAGAAACAATACTTTTTATTCTGTCTACTGATGCTGTCATAACATTTCCTGAGTATCTTTATAAACTTTACGTGGATCAGCGCCTTTAAAATCTGCCATGGGTAAGAATGCAGCAATTTCCCATTCTGGTTTATCAACTAATGCGAATCTACTTTTAACATGAGCGGTAAGATAATGTTTTTGTGCTGGCGCTAAATACTTTTGTGGTATACCACCACCGTTTCCTAATACAGCGTCCAAAAGTCTGGCTCTGGGTACAGGGTGTAAGTAATGTAAATTAACTCCCATAAAACCACCTTTGGCAGGTCCAGTAATAATAGATAATGGAAATCCATCATAATATGGTAAAGTCTTTTTATGTTTTGCATCATAGAAAAACATATACAAATTTCCCACAGGACCTTTAAAAGAAGTATCCACTCTTGTTGTTTGACTAAGAGCATCATCTTGCATAATATCGGTTCTATTTTTTATTTGTCGACCACGAAATAGTTGTCGCGCTTTCTTTTTAAACCATTCAATAGATTGTTTGGTCCGTGGAGTAATACCTGCACGAAATGCTTCTATCTCTAATTCTCTAAATAAACTTTCTCCAGCCATACTGTTATTTATAACTATTTTTTACGTTTTCTACTATATGGCCTTAATCGTTTCAATGGTTTAATTCTGCCAGGCACAGGTTTAGTTAACAAACCCATTTCTTGTAAAGTTTTTTCTGTCCATATTTGAAACTCCCATCCACGATCTTTACAATAATGTGTGGCTGCTTCCCATTTATTCATATTCTTTATATATGTAAACCCCTCCGCAATATACTTTTTAGTACGTTTTGGACCAGTAGGTGGCGCAGTTTGTACTTCTGGTTTAATTTCAACTAAGATTGTTTTATCTTCAAATACTATTTTAATGTCAGGAAAATATTTGTGATACCTTTTATCGCCTTCATAAAAATATGGTACAATTACTTCTTCAGATGACCAGAATTTTACTTTGGGATTTTCATCGCACCATTTAAATACATTTCTTTCCCACAGTGATCTATAGATAACATTATCAAAGTCACCTTTATACTTATTTACATTCTTAATTTTAAACTTACCAGAATACGCCATAATACTATATAAATACTTTAAAATTATTTATAAGGATAAATCTAATGCCTAAAAATTCTAAACTAGGTCCTATAAAATTTCCGATTGATACACACCAACAACTTGGTTCTAAAATATCTTTTCAAGCTATAGAAGTTAAACCGCCTGAGATTGATATTAAATTAGAAAAGTCTGAAACACATAAGGATATTAGTAGTAGTAGTGGAGGTGGTGGACCATTACCTGGCGTACCACCGGGTGTAGAAGATCCAGGTTTACAGGGCACTTTTGGTAACATAGGTGATAAAATTGGAAATTTTTTTAAAGGTGCTGGTCAAGGATCAATGGGCGCTGGACAAAAAATAAATTTATTACGAGGTGAGAAAATAGATTTATATTTACCAGTGGCATATCAAGTAAACGACGCACTTCAGTATGATCATGCACAACTTGGTACAATTGGCGCTGGTGTAGCTGGTGCCTTACAATCAGGTGGTGGTGTTGTTCAAGGAACTATGGAATCTATTAATGAGGGTTTTAGTTCTATAGGTGATTTTTTTAAAAGTGGTGCTTTTTCTGGTGTGGCCAGTAGAGTAGGTGCTGCCATGATTGGTGAAAAAATGGGTGGAAAAATTGGTGCAGCTTTAGGTATTTCAGCTAGAGTGGCAATTAATCCTAATTTAAGAACCAAATTTAATGGTGTATCAATTAGAGAATTTACATTTCAATTTAAATTAATACCAAAAAGTCCTAGAGAATCCGTGGCCATAAAAGATTTAATAAAGTTTTTTAGATTTCATGCATATCCAGAAGAAATACCAAGTGGTAGAGCTTTTTCTATAGCATTAGATTATCCAAATTTATTTAAAATTAGATTACTTTCAAATGTAGGTGGAAGATTTAAAAATATAGGTACGCCGATTAAATATTGTTATCTTAGAACAATATCTACTGTTTATAATCCAACCACACCAGTTTTACACCCAGATGGTTCTCCAACAGAAGTTGATTTAAATTTATCATTTACAGAATATAAACCGTTAAGTAGATATGATATAATGATAGAAGATAATAATTCATTATATGATGTTGAAAAACCATTAACTAAAGGTGATATTGATCAAGTTACTCAATCATTACCAACTCAAGGGCCAGATTTACCTGTGCCTATACCAACAAATACAAACTCTTTCCCACAGTAAATTATAGGATAAGAAATGAGTACAAATTATTTTAAAAATTTTCCTGTTATTAACTATTTTTTTGGCACTGAAGGAGAAGCCAATTTAATTCAAAATTTTGCAGTTTATGCTGATGTTATAGATCAGATAAGAAATACTACTACAGCTTATACAAAATATAACATTTTACCAGATGAAAGACCAGACCAAGTATCTTATAAATTATATGGTACTACGGACTATTACTGGACATTTTTCTTAATGAATGATCATTTAAGAGAACAAGGTTGGCCTTTATCAAATTTTAAATTATTTGAATTTGCAACAAAAAGATATGATGAAAGAGTATTAGAAACTAAAACTGTTCTTACAGATAAATTTGCAATAGGTAATGATGTAGAAGGATTAAGTTCTTTCGCTACTGGTACCATAGTTCATAGAAATTTAGATTTAGGTCAAGTGTGGGTTACAAGTGGAAATGAAAGATCATTTGTGGCTGGTGAACCAGTTAGAACTACAACAACCGAAGTTGATGAAATTATTACTTTAATTGGTACTTCAAAAAGAATAAATGCAGGTCATCATTATGAAAATTCTACAGGTGATCATGTGGATATAGATCCAAATGTAGATAGACCATCAATCTATACTGAAAAAACTTGGTATGATGAACTTACAAAACAAAATGATAATTTAAAATCAATGATTGTTATTAAAGATGAATTAATAGCCGACATTTCAAAAAGTTTTAAAGAAGCTGTTAGATTATAATTATGAGTAGTAATCCTAGGACACAACAAGTCGAATATGTAGTTAGTTCTATAATATTAGAACCAGGTGAAGATAGATATGAACCACTTGATTTAACTCAAACATTTATTTCCGCAGATATATATGAAAGTTTAGATAAACCATATATTACTGCAGATCTTATATTATTAGATAATCGAGATTGGTATGAAAAATACGATATTCTCGGTGGTGAAAAAGTAACAATGGTTATTGAAAGTAGAAAAAATACTGGTGGTTTTACACCCACACCAATTAAAAAAACTTTTTTCATAAAATCAGTCATTAGTAATGAAAGAGTAGATGAAAATACACAGGTTGTTGTATTTTCTTTATATGAAGATATTTTATATGCAGCAAACTTACAAAATTTAAATAGATTTTATGAAGGCAAGGGTAGTGAAATAATAGAAAAGATTAGTAAAGAATTTTTAAAAAGACATGATGGTAATGGCACCGAGGTTTCTTTAGATCCTAATGGTGGTGCAGATGATCAACAAAAATATAATCTTATAGTACCCAATTTAGATCCATTACAGGCATGTAAATGGATATGTGATAAAATGTCCACTGATAAAGGTTTTCCATTTTTTCTTTATTCTAGTCTTTATACCGATAAACTCATATTAAGAAATTTAGAACAACTTTTAAGATCACCACCAATTAATCCTGGCCAAAACCAAGAATATCATTATGGTCAGAGTAGAACTATGAATGATGATCCAAATTTGGCCAGAAAAGTAATTGTATCGGCTAAATTAGGTAAATCAGAAGATTTATTTAAAATAATTGAAAAAGGTCATATAGGTTCTGACATATGTTATTTAAATACAGCTTTACCAGATGCATCAACTGAAATAAGATTTGATTATGATGTTGTAAAAGATACACTTAAACCTGCACTTGATGCATCTGTTTTTCCTAGGCATCAAAATAATCCTGGTTATACACCCTCATTTAAATATGATGGTAAACCGTTTAATGAATATCAAAGTAGAAATATTACTTTGCTTGGTGGTTCAAATCCTTTTAGATTAGATGATTTACCAACAGATGGATCGATACCACAATATCCACTTGCATTAGGTGAAGCGTATGACGAAGCTCAGTATAAATTATTTGTAAGTAGTCAGGCAATTAAAAGTCTTTTAACTAAGGCACCATTAACCATGATTATAAATGGTGTTGATTTCATAGATGGAGATAATCATTCAACAATAGGTAACCAAATTAGATGTAGTTTTTTCAAAACTAATAGAGATAAAGAAAACAAAAATGAATTGGCAGAGAAAGATAGTAAAATGTCAGGTGATTATCTTATATACAGAACTAGACATATCTTAAAGAAAAATAGATATGATCTCACATTAACAATGTGTAAACTTGGTAGTGCAGCGGAGGGTGGAGTTAAATGAATTTTTATGGTGATAATCTTAGATGGTTCATGGGTATTGTAAAAGATTTGAAAGATCCAATTAAAATGGGTCGTGTGCGTGTAAGAATATTTGGCGTACATAATGATGATCAACAAGAAATACCCGATGATAAACTACCATGGGCCCAGGTCATGGCTCCTGTTACGGAAGGTGGTGTAAATAATCAAGGTAATTTTTTAGGTATACAAACTGGTGCACGTGTATTTGGCATCTTTCTCGATGGAAAAAATTCACAGATGCCTCTCGTTTTTGGATCAATTCCTCATAGTGAAACATACATATCAGAAAATGGTAAAATAGAATCACAAACTACAACCGATGTTAATGCACAAGGCGGTGATAATGAAGTCCAAGATCCTTATGGTATAGATGGTAAATTTGATGCTAAAAAAGCGGAATTCCAAGAGTTTGACCACCAAACAAAAAGAAAAGAAGAACCAGTCAATGATGAACCACAACAAAAAAATATAAGAAAACCAGTTTATCCAAACAATAAAGTTAAAAGAACACCATCTGGTCATATAATTGAAATTGATGATACACCAGGTGCAGAAAGATTACAAGTATTTCATAAATCTGGTACATTAGTTGAAATACAACCAAACGGAGATTTTGTTGCACAACATAAAAACGGATTTAGAAGTGTAACTGGTACTGATAAATTGTATGTAACAGGTGATGTAGAATGGGCGGTCGATGGTAATATTACAATATCCGCAACAAAGGACATCACTATAGGTACAGATACAAACATTAAACTAGTATCAACTGGACAACAACAATATTATTCAACCGGTGATGTATTTTTAGAAACAGAGGGTGCATATAATAATATAAGTACCGATACATTTATTAATGCAAATGGACCTATGGATATTAGAGGTACAAGAATTGATTTAGCGAAAGAAGATCCAATCGCGCCAGCACCAGAAAAGTTCGCGTTCGCTGGTATTGAACCACCCGAGTTCGCCACACCAGGCGGTGGTGGTAAAAATGCACCTACATCTGTAGATGGTGGTGGAGGTTTAGGACCACAAAATGGTGACGGTGGGCCTATGTCATCTGGTGATGTTACCGAACCTGGTGATTGTTCGAGAAAAGATTTAGGTAAAATATCTGAAAAATATGAATCGAATGGTAAACCTGGTGCAATAGGTAATGATAGTACGGGTGGTTTTTCTTATGGTTCATATCAAATTGCCACTAAAACAGGTACTATGAAAGAATTTTTTAAATTTGTAGAAAGTGATAGTAGATATAAAAAGTTTGGTACTGCATTAAATGATGTGGGTGGTAATAGTGCGGCAACATCTGGTACTACACAATTTAAAAACGAATGGAAAAGATTATCTAATAATGATCCTGATTTTGCACAAGCTCAACATGATTTCATACAAGGATCACATCACAATCCAGCTGTAAGAAAAATTAAACAATCCACTGGTATTGATATATGTGATGGATCACGAAGTAATGGTTTACAAGATGCAGTATGGAGTACCGCGGTACAACATGGATCAGGTGGCGCTAATACAATATTCAAAAGAGCTTTGGCCCGTACAGGTAAATCCGCGGAAGATGTAACAGATCAGGAACTTATTAGTGCGATCTACGCAGAACGTGGAAAAAGAAATGCGGCTGGTAATCTACATTATTTTAGAAATAGTACAGCTGGCGTACAGAAAAGTGTGGCCAATAGGTTTATAAGTGAAGAAAGAGATGCACTCGCCAATAGTACAAGAACATTAAATAAAGATCGTGCCAAACAAGAACTCGCGGCAGCAAGCGCGTCTACGAAAGGATTTTATCCAGTATAATGCCAGGAATCAGTAGAAGAGGAGATACATTAACTACAGGTCATTTATGTGATACTACATCTACATTGGCCGTACCAGGTCAAAGTGTAGTATATGTTGAAGATGCATTAGTGGCACGTAAAGGAGATAATACTAACACTCATAATACTCAGACTGGTACTGATGAATTTGGTGACCCTATATGTACACCACATACTGCATCAATAACTGGAAGTTCATCTAAAGTTTATGTAGTAAATGAATTAGTCGCAAGAATTGGTGACGCAGTTGACGCGGGAAGTTTAACATCTGGATCAACAAAAGTATTCTCAGGTTAGTATAAATAGATCAAAAGGAGTTAGAAATGGACTGTACTTGTAACGGAAAATGTCAAAAGTGTGACCATGACTGCCATTGTGAAAAACAATGTGAAGAATGTATTAATGATGTATGTACTGGTTGTAAATGTGATGGGTGCGATTGTTAATGCCTAGAGTTTTTTCACAAGAAGATGGTAATTTAGATACTACACCACTTACAACTACTAGAACGAAAACGTATAAGGATATTGATTTGACCTTTACGGCTCGTACTATGGGTGATCTATTTAAGAAAACAGATGCAGCTGCAGTAAAACAGGCGGTAAAGAACTTATTACTTACTAATCATGGTGACAAACCATTTGAACCCATTTTCGGCGGTGATTTAAATTCTTTCTTATTTGAAAATATGGAAGATATAGATGAAATAGAAATACAAGATCAGATTGTCACCGCACTTAATAACTATGAACCAAGAGCATTAGTACAAAATGTAAGGGTTCATTTATTACCAGATAATAATTCAGTACAAATTCGAGTTACATTTAGAGTGGTTAATACGTTTGAAGAAGTCGAATTAAATGTAGAACTTACGAGGTTAAGATAATGGCTACTACAATTAAATCATCAGCTTTAGATTTTGAAAATATTAAATCAAATCTTAAAACATACTTTGCATCTCAATCAGAATTCGCGGATTATGATTTTGAAGCGTCCGGTCTATCTAATATATTAGATGTTTTGGCGTATAATACACACATTAACGGATTAACTGCGAACTTCTCATTGAATGAGGCCTTTCTCAATACCGCACAGTTAAGATCATCTGTTACAGCACATGCAGCAAACTTAGGTTATTATCCAAGATCCAGAACATCATCTCAGGCCACTATACAAGTATCCGCGGTTACTAATGATTTAATTTCAACTAATGCAACATTACCCGCGTTTACGGGTTTTACGGCCACAATAGACAGTTTATCATTTACATTTAATACTACTGAACAACTTAATGCATCTAATGACGGAACAGGTACATTTGTATTTCAAACTCTCTCAGGCATAAAGGATATAATTGTAAAAGAAGGTGTAAAGAGGACAAAGACGTTTTTAGTCGGTAACGCGAGTGACGAAGCTGTGTACGTGATACCAGATACCAACGTAGATACGAATACAATTAAAGTAAAAGTATTCGATAATGTAAGTGCCAATAGTTTTTTCAATGAATACTCTGATATTCGTGACTCTGTTAACATTACACCCACATCAAAAGTTTATATTGTAAGAGAATCACCTAATGGATATTACGAATTAATCTTTGGCGAAGGTAATGTTTTAGGTCAATCACCTGCTGCCGGTAATAAAATAGAAGTAGAATATTTAACAACAAAAGGCCCTGATGCAAACGGTGCATCTTCTTTCACACCAGCTAACACAGTTTCTATAGGAGGTGTAAATTATAACCTTACTGTTACAAAGGTCTCAAATTCATCAAGTGGCGCGGGAAAGGAGTCTATCGCTTCAGTTAAACTTAACGCCCCTGTTGCGTTCTCCGCACAACAAAGAATGGTTACCGCCCAAGATTATAAGTCTATTATATTCGCGAAGTATTCATCTGTATTAGATGATGTTATCGCATGGGGTGGACAAGATAATATACCTGCGACTTTTGGTAATGTGTATGTAAGTTTAAAGTTTAAAGACGACATATCTACCGCTGTACAAACATCTACAAAAGATGCGATTAAAACACAATTAACGACTAATCTATCAGTAATGTCTATTGATACCGTATTTGTGAATCCAACTACTACATTTATGGAAGTGAACGTCGCATTTGACTTTGATCCTGACTTAACAGGTGATACAGTAGAAACTATGCAATTAAAAGTAAAGAATAAAGTCCAAGACTTTTTTACGGCCAACTTTAATCTGTTTGGTAGAACATTTAGAAGATCACTTCTTCTTACTGAATTAGACGCGATGTCCGTAGCTCTACTTAACTCCGCGATCACTGTAAAGTTACAAAGAAGAATAGCGCCTGGTACAGACTTCTCACTTAATCAGGCTGGTAAAGTTACTGTAGACTTTCCTGCCAGATTGGCCAAACCAGATGATGAAAAACATATAATAGAATCCTCAAGATTTACATTCGGTGGTGTTTCAGCGCAGTTAAGAAACAAACTTGGTACAACAACATTAGAAATAGTAAATGTTAATACACGTGCCATTCTGAATGATAATGCAGGTAGTTATGAACAAACACAAGGAACAGTACAATTAGATGACACTTTTAAGATCAGTGAACTTGAAGGTCCTTCTATTAAGATAAGTGCGATACCTGATAATCAAAGTACAGTTAAACCACTTAGAAATCACTTACTACAATATGATAAAGACGCATCATTCTCAAGTGGTACTATAGATACACAAAACACATTGGCGATTATAACTACTGAAACGTAAAAATGGCACACACAGTAAAAGATAATAATAGAAGAAGTATTACTTTAACTACATCTAAAGTAGGTGAAATAGTACCTGAATACTTTGGTGAAGAAAATGCCAAACTTATAACTTTTTTAGAAAAATATCTCGATCATTTAGATAGTGACCAAGCTGGTGGTTTTGGTCATAAGATAAAACAATTAATATACGCAAGAGATGCGGATCAAACAAACGTAGAAGAACTCGACAAACTTATAGAAGAAATTGGAAATGGTTTAAAATCCTCTTCATTCTTTCAGAAACCTCGTCTTATGGCCAAGTTACTGGCAGACTTTTACAGAGCCAAGGGTTCACTCAATTCCGCAGAAGGTTTTTTTAGAGGTTTCTTTGGTTTAGAACCAGAGATACATTATCCTAAACGAGATTTGTTTATTGTGGGTGAGTCGCCTGTAGGTTACGAAGATCAAAAATTTATTACTAATGCAGGTATCTACCAAGTATTTTCTATTCTTATTAAATGTGGTATATCTACTGTTGATTATGAAACATTATATAAAAGATTTGTACACCCTGCAGGTTTTCACTTCGCGGGTGAAGTTATCGCGATAGATGAGGCCAGAACACAAGTTGACGCGGTAACATTAGGTGGTATATTTGTTGGCCCTACCGCGATAGGTATAGATCCGTTAGAAGCTGATAGTCCAGAAACTGTTCTTGTACAACAAGCTTTCGTAACGCCTCTTACTGGATTCAGATCAGATGGTTCCGTTGACCAAGATGTTTCACCAGAGGCACCGTTTGTTCAACTTACTACATTAATTGATTCTGGTGGAAGAAGTCTTTATGCACCAAATGATGCATTCAGAGTTAACCCATTTGGAAATACTATTACACAAATACAAAATCTAACAGTAAATCAATTTCAAAAACTTTACGGACCGATATATGAAGTACTTACACCAAATTCTTTCACATTTGATGATAGTGCAAATACACAAAGACCAGATTTCTCTGTTGAATTAGAAACAATGGATAATGAAATCTTTACAACTTATTTAAGTGATTCTGCCTACTAAAGGGTATAAATAACATAAATTAACTAAGAGTGACACATGGGAAAACAAGTAATTTCAACTGGCTCATCGGCCAATGACGGAACTGGAGATACGTTAAGATCCGCGGGTACAAAGATTAACGCGAACTTTACTGAATTATATAATCGTCAGGAAAGAATAACTGTAACAAGAACAACTGGTGTAAATGTTGGTGACAGTGATGACGTATTTATGACATTCACTGGTCTTGGTAAACATTATGTTTTAAATGAAATTAAAACAAATAGAAAAGCGTATGTAAGAATATATAGTGATTCTGATGCAGCAAACCAAGACACTGTTAGAAAACAAATGGGAGATAGTTCATATCCAGGTTTAATATATCAATCATTACATCAAGCCGATAGTGCATTTAAAATTACTCCAGGTATTATGGGTTGGACTGATTCTTCAGACGCCTTTGGAAATGTAAGAGTAGTATGTAGAAATTTATCTGGCGCACCAAACATAATGTCAGTTAGAATTAAAGTTTTAAGATTAGAAACTTAATAATAAATAGATTATAAATTAGGAAATAAAAATGACAGCTATAGCAACAGATGGGTTAAAATTTAGATTCGCGGATTTATTATTCAATGAAATAATAAACGCTACGGATAATAATCATTTTTATATCGGTATCGGAAAGAGTGATCAATACGATAGTGCTTCTGATAATGTTGTTGACCCACTTAGAAATGAAAGAGATGATAAAGAGGCCAGAAATAATTTAGAATCCATTATTAAAGTTTCTGAAACTGCAATGTCTTTTACTATTCCAAGACATAACTGGACCAGTGGTACAATATATGATGCGTGGAGTGATAAACAGGTTGGTCGACCAACAAATCCATTTTATGTTATTACTGAAGATCAACAAGTTTATATATGTGTGGCAAATAATAAAAACCAACAAGGTCAAGTTTTACCCTCAATCATAAAACCAAGTTATTCTGTGGCGGGTGTTCCTTTTCATAGAATATTTAAAACATCTGATGGTTATGTTTGGAAATTTCTATACGAAATGACAACCGCACGAACTGCAAACTTTCTATCCGCGGGTTTCATGCCTGTACAATTTATGGATTCATCATCAGCTTCCGTGTCTGCGGACAATGATCAGGCCAAAGTAAGAAGTACATCTAAACCTGGCCAGATTATAGGTGTTGAC
>VTLG01008019.1_pt1 | contig 19185 bp, 24 predicted proteins | sample 4694571 | NCBI WGS metagenome assembly VTLG01 (sample SAMN12604809, study PRJNA352737) | marine metagenome | biome: ENVO:00000447; feature: ENVO:00000209|ENVO:00000569|ENVO:01000036; material: ENVO:00002151; isolation source: viral sequences binned using virsorter ...
ATTTTGAATAATCTAATCCTCTAAAAATATCAATAGGAAGTTTCATGATATCTTCTTGAATAAGATATGAAATTCTTTCTGAGTGATCTGTTTTTTCAACAAGATTATATTGTGTTTGTCTGCGTCTAACTTGTTGTACGTACTTTGTAATAGCCATCAAGCCCTCCATTTATACAAATTAACAAGTATTTATTCTTCTCGTGGTCGCATAAATTTTGGAAATTCAAAGTTTCCCCAAGTGCAATGTTTGTTTTGAAACTTGCAAAATTCTTCAACATCATGTTTAAATTTAGATACATGTACAATATGATTGTATTTTGTATCTCTTACTCTATATCGTCCTTTCGTGGTTTCTATCTTAAACCTGTTTCTTTTAGAACTAAACCTTGAGTTTTTGAAATTTTTCATACCGTGACCCTATCGTTGATTTATCAAATAATGGTGTATCGTCTTCTTGGTTCTTGTCAACTATATCATCTTGAGCTTTCATTTCTACATCATATAATTGCATCTTTGCTCGGTCTACTCCAAGCACAAATCTTTTATTAACCGTTGGGTCATTGTATCTATTTTTCAGCTGTTTAACAGCCATCTGATTTAATTCTTCTAACTCATCTGTTGAGATAAGTGCAAACATAAAGTCTGCTGTTGCTGGTAGTCCAAATGATTCAGATGTATCTTCTAGTCCGATATCAGTTGAAACAAAACCACTTCTTGTTGTTTGTGTTGCTGTAACTATTGGTAAATTATTTTCTACTGCAAGTCCTCTTAGTTCTTCAGCAATTGCTTTTATTATTGTATATGAATTAATATTACTTCCACCTCTAAATCTAGATGAAGCACATATATTCAAATAATCTATAAAGATAATATCTGGTTTAAATGTTTTCTTAATTGCTAGTTCTTGTATCAGCTGTCTAAAGTGATTACTATGTGCTGATGCTGTAGGATATTCTTTTATGATAAGAGTACCTGATGCTCTCTTTTTAACTTTTTCAATCTTATCTTGATACATTGTTTTAGGTAGATCATGTAAATCATCAATACTAATATTCATTAAGTTTGCATCAATTCTTTCAGCAATACGTTCCTCTGCCATTTCTAATGTAATGTATAAAACATTTTTACCTTGAGATAAACAATTAGATGCCATATGACACATGAATAGAGATTTACCTACGCCTGTACCTGCAAGTGCAACGTTCAAAGTTTTTTGTGGTAAACCACCTTTTGTTATCTTGTTAAAGAATTCTAAATCAAAAGGTATTCTTTCTTCTACTTTATGATAGTAGTCAAATCTTTCAGTAGAATCTTTTAAGTAATCATGACCTACTCTATTGTCAAATGATACTGCTAGTGCGTCTGTAAGTAAAGTAGGTAGTGCATCTGGTTTGCGATTCTTGTCTCTGCCTTCGATGATAGATATGCCGTCAACAATCGCATTGTAAATAGCTTTCTCTTTACACCAGTTTTCAGTTGTATCACATAACCAATTGATATCAACATCTTCTTTCTCAAAAGATAATATAGTTTCTTTAATTTCTTTGAACTGAGACTCAGATAAGTCTTTACGATTATCTATTTCAATTGCAATTGAAGTAGTCGTAGGTGTCTTATTATATTTTTGTATAAACTTTAGAATCTCTTGAAAGATTACTTTATCATTTTTATCTGTAAAGTATTCTTCTTTGATAAACGGAATTACTTTTCTAGAGTAATCCTCGTTCCAAATTAGATGCGAGAGAGTTGTCTTCTCTATTGTTTTGCTCATCAATTACTTCCACTAATATATCGCCAATAAATGTAAAAAACTCTTCGTTAAATACATCCCTTGGCAGTCCGTTATTTTCTAATATATCAAATTCAAACTGCATAGTCAACCCACCATCTTTTTCAATTGGTGTTACTTTACCATACTTGTATATAACACCAGCAAATTTACCTTCGTTAATTCCTATACAAGTTTGTTTAGGATGATTGGGTGATTCGATATAACTATATCTCTTCTTTGGTTTCTTCGTTTCCACCATAAGAAAATTCCTTTTTAGCCGCATCCTCTAACTTACTCATTACCTCTTCAGTAAAATAAGTTTGAGGGTCATCATTTATTGATTTACCAAATACTTTTTTACCATCTGGTAATTCATACTTAGTAGATACTTTTTTAAATATGTCATACTTTTCAGCAAGTGGCAGTAAACCATAATACTTATCAAGTCCTTTAGTATATGTAAGTTTAACATCCACAATAGAATTTTCTTTTGTCAGTCTTGACTTTTGATTTTTACAATGAATAATATTACCAACAACCTCTGTACCTACTTTATCTTTTTTCTTTGAAAGATATATGATAGAAGAAGCTGCATATTTTAATCCACTTCCACCACCCATTTCTTTCATAGGTACATATGAACCAACAACATCATAAGTGTGATTAGTTACAACCATTGGTACTTTTGCTTTACCAAGTTTCAATGTCAATACTCTAAACGCAGCTTTTAATACTTGAGCTCTTGTCATGTCTCTAGTCTCTTTACCTTCTTTAGTATCTTCTACTTCTTTTGTAGTTGATAACATTCCTAAAGAGTCTAGACATATAAACAATGGTCTTCTTATATCTACGTCTTGTTGCATGTATCTATCTAATACTGATATTGCTTGTGTTCTAAATTCTTGTACAGTTGTTACAGGTACAATGACCATTCTTTCTGCATCGATACCTCTATCAACAACCATCTTTTTAGTAATCGCTGATTCTGATTCAAAGTAAACAACACCGCCATCTGGGTTTGCATCTAAGAAATGTTTAACCATTCCCATGAGAAAGAAAGTCTTACCTGTTGCAGACTCACCTGCTAGTGCTGTAATTTTATTTTGTGGAAGTCCACCATAAAGTGAACCAGAAAGAAGAGCATTGAAAATATAAGAACCTGTATCAATGAAATCTGATACATCCCCACTTTCGATACCATCATTAGCTAATGATGCATATTCATTACCAGTTGTTTTAATTATTTCTTTTAGAAAATCAGTTCCAGCCATAATCTACTCCTATTTATATATCGGTTCTAACAATGTGTTTTCTTAATTCTTTTACAAAAAACTCTATCTTGTCAATGTACCCAATCATATCACTATCTGTAATATACTTTGTTTTTTCTTTTAATTTATCATATTCTTTTAATGGGATAGTAACAGTACTACCTTCATTTTCGTATGACATGTCTTCAGCATGAGCCTTTAGACTATCATACATTCTTTTTTCTTCAGTTGCCTTACTCATTTTATTGCTATCGCTCCTACGAACATAAAGTTTCGCCAGAACACTTGTACATCTTTAAATCCAGCATTGTACATAAACTGTTTTAGTTCATCCCAAGTATTAGGTTTCAACATATGTCTTAATGTTTTTTCTTTTGTCATTATATCATCACAACTAAAACTTTCTTTTTTGTGGTCGTAATACATAAAAGTCATCATGTCTTGTATTTGTGGATTCTCACAATAAACTTTTTCTGCAAATACTAAAGCTCCACCAGGTTGTAATTGGTCATATACTTTTTTAATTACATTCTCTCTATCTCTTTTTGGCATAAACTGTAAAGTAAAGATAGAAGTTGCTAATGATAATTTGTTTCTATAATCAAAATCATGATATCTAATATCTGCATGTAAAAATTTAGCTTCAATATCGTGATTGTTTTTAATTGTTTTAGTTCTTTCTTTTAAGTCTGTCTGAAAACCTTTTGCATATTCAACACCAACGTAATGAGCAGATGGTGCTATATCTTTATTTGCTTTTATTATTCTTTCAGTAAGTTTACCTGTAGAACATCCTATATCTAAAACATATGTTCCGTCTTCTATAAAGTATCTAGAAAAAGATACTACATCTTTTAACATATCTTGATAACCACGAATAGACTTGTCTATATGAGTATCAAAACCTTCGTCTCTATGTGCGAAAGTAAAATCATTATCTGGCATTTTTTATCACCTTGTTATACATTGATTCAGCAAGAGACTTCATCATAAGACTAGGTACCATACGACCACATCTTTCACTTCTTTGTGCCCACTTACCTGTAAGTATAAAGTCATCTGGTAATGAAGTAACTCTTTTTAATTCGCCAAGTGTAAACTTTCTATCATCGTTCCAATGACAAACTCCAGCAGTTTTTTCTGTAGCACCCATCGCTGTAATAGTAGGACTAGGTTGAAACTCTGAAGCAATCTTTAAATTAAAGTGCCATCCTTTAGGATGATAGTCTGTGCCAGTAATAACTTTCTCTGGGTTTCTTGGCATCAAAACACATGTTTGTTTATAGTATGCTGTCTCTTTCCATTTTGTAGTTAACATATCAACTTCTTCTTTATCATACTCTAAACCATCAAAGGCACCTTGTAAAGTAGTAATAGTATTGTTTGGCTCAGGGAATATAGATGATAATGTCATAAAGTTTAAACCAACCTTATCCGTAATGTCATCACGTACTGCCATAAAGAAAACTCTTCTTCTTCTTTGTGGCACACCAAACTGAGAACAATCATGTACTTTTGCAACTACTTGATATCCAATGTCTTCAAATGTATTTTGAATTTTATTAAAATATTGTTTTGCTTCTCCAACTGTTAGACCTTCAACATTCTCTGCAATGATAGTCTTTGGTCTAATAACTTCAGCAACTCTTAGAAACTCAAAGAATAAATCTTCAATGTTTGTAACTATCTTACCATCTGAATAAGATTTAGTTTTACCAAACCCATCACTATGTACAGTTCCCTCTCTTGCAAGAGTACCACACATACTAAATGCTGAACAAGGTGGACTACCATCTAACAAATCTAGTTCACCTTCTTTTAATTTTGTTAAGTCTAAAAAATCTTTACCTGTAAGTTCTTTTATATCACCATCCATGATTGGTGTGGTAGGATAATTATCTCTGTAAGTATTTCTAGCTTCCTCTACAAACTCGTTGATTGCAAGTATCTTACCACCCGCAAGTCTATAACCTGTGGATGAACCTCCACCACCAGCGAAAGTAGATATGACTGTAAACTTGTTTAAAGCTTCTCCAGCATATACGTCTTTCATTAAGTAAGGTTTATACTTCATACTACCATCCCATATAACCTTTAAATAAACAACCTGCAATAACTATAATCGCAACTAAAATACCTGGTATAATAGCTGCAGGGTGCATACGTGTCATTATATCTTCATTATCTTTTTCTATTTGTTCTATTTCTTTTTTGTTCATATCATAAACTCGTTAAGTGTTGCACCAGTTGGTTTAGGCCAATCTCTAACCATGTCCATTACTCTAGTTCTACCTTTGTAATTAATCTTATTATTATTTAGCAGTCTTTCAAACAACACATTTATTTTTGAATCTAACTGTAAGTTTAAATGTTTCTTAACATCTTTGTCAAGATTAAAAGCAGTTCTTACATGATGTTTTTGATAAGGTTGATTTAACTGATACCAATCCATACTATAAAAATAATCTTTCACATTCATTCTTAGATATGGTGTAATAAATTTTTTATTATACATATCCGAAACTTTTTTATGCATATTATATCCAGCTGCATTTTCTGGTAAAAAGTATTGATCTCTAAACTCATCAAACTTTTCTTTTGTGTGTTTATAATGGATGTTTGCTTTTTTACTCACTCCATAATAACCATCTGCTGCCCAACCAGAGAGTACATAAGTCTCTGCAATCTTTGGGTATACATGTAAGAAAGGATACACACATTCATAATGGGTTTTCTTTTTACATCCTAAACTTACCAACTTGTAAAAGTCTTCTTCAAGTTTTGTAGTATCTATTATAGTTCCTACAAATGCCCAATTGTGATTCTTTGCAATCTCTTTAGCCTTATTATAATCATATGAGGGTTCATTGTCAAGGCAAAAAGAATATGCCGTTATAGTCTTTCCTAGTCTCTCAGCCGCCAATGCAACTGATATACTATCTACCCCACCAGACAATAATACTGCTACATTCTGATCTGGTGTTGTTTGTTCTATGTTTTCAACTAATAGTTTATCTATCATACAAAAAATTCATCTAGGGTACCCTGGGTACCATAAGTTCTATCCACATTCCATTTAATTTTTTCAGTAATATAATGTAGGGGTTCAATAAAAGACTTTTCAAATTGTGTTTCATAATCAACCGCAAACTGTATTTCTTTTGGTAAAGTTGTAATAAATGAAATACTAGATGATTGAAATATGTTTGGTAATTGCATATGTAAAAATTTAATCTTATCACCCTCTTGTATAAATGGGTATTTGTGTGATAGTTTGTTTTTCTTAACTAGATGATTGTATAATATAGCACCTTTGACATGTATTGGTGCTCCCTTTTTAAATAGGTTGTGTGATTCAGTCCACTTCTCTAGACCGTTTACACTTCTAGGATATGCCACATCTTCTGGTGGCAATGTTAGAAACTCTTTTCTAAAATCTTGAATAAAAGTATTTAATTCTTTTTCATCACCATCCATAATGATACGTAATGCTTGTTTAATTTTTTCACGACAAGGTGCTGGTGTTGATGACTTGACTGCTTCTATTCCCATAATCTTTAGTTTAGGTTCTTGATAACGAACACCTTCAACGTCATGTGCATTTAAAATATATCTTTTCTTTGCTGTCCATATACCTTTGTCTGCAATTACTTCACGTTTCATTTGCATTTTTTGATCGTATGCATGAGTATAATCAGCAAGTTCTTGATATGCACTATTAATAAATGGTTCAATCTTTTCTTTTGCAATAGTGTCAAGAAAGTCAACAGGTGATTTAGGTTTAAACTTTTCAATCAGTTCATCAAAACGTATATAAACTGAATCAGTATCAGAGGCAATAACATAATCAGCATCTTTTGTTTTCAACAAGTCATTCATATATTCGTTTATCTTATGTTCAATCCAACGAATAGATAACTGACCAGAGGTAGTAATCGCTTCTGCCATAGGTAGATTGTAATATCTAAACCAGTTGTTACCAATCGCACCATATGCTGAGTTAAGTGAAATCTTTCTTGCCATTTGTATGTTATCAAATTTAGATATCATCTTTAGCAATTTTGGATTTTTAGTTTTTTCATATTCTTGTTTAGCATCTAACATTGCTCGTTTGTATTTGACTCTATCGTCATACATCGTTTGCATCATTTCAGGTAAGAAACCTTTTTTATCAGTTCTAAACAAAGCACCATTTGGTGTCATAGTTGTATCTTTTAAAATAGAAGTATCAACTTTCTTTTCTAACATCTTATCTACATTCATGTTAGGTACAGTCTTTTCACTCTTTAATGTTTCTGGTGAAATATTATATTGCATGATTAAATGTGGATACAAACTATTTAAGTCAAACGACACAACCCATTTGTGTTCACCAACCTGTGGGTCTTTCACATATGCACCTTCATACTTATCAGATTTTTCTTTGTTAGTCTTTTGTGGTATTACAATCTTTTTATCCATTAAATAATTGTGTATTAGAATATCCCAATAACGAACCGTACCAAGAACATCAACATAATTTACTTTTGCTTCGTATGCCATGGTTAAACATAGTTCGATTAGTTTCATCTTATCTTCTAGTTGGTCAACTATCTCAACGTCTTTAATATTATAATCAATAAAAGATTGAAAATCATTTGTGTACCAATCTCTAAATGTATCATGTGGATTTTCATCTTTTTTGATACCAAGTTCTACACTAGCGATATGATCTAGTTTATAACTTTCTTGATTGGTGTATGTAAATTTTCTATACAGATCATAATAGTCAAGAGCCGCAACACCTTGTATTTCATATACTTGATGTTGTCTACCCATTTGATATATTGTTTTAGATAATACTGATCGCCATGGTGATAAGTCTTTTAAAGTTTCTTCACCCATTATTCTTTTAATACGATTACACAAATAAGGTATATCAAAAAACTCTGTATTCCAACCAGTAATAACATCTGGTTGATTTACTTTCCAAAACTTTAGAAACTCTGTAAGTAATTCATATTCATTATCACATTCAATATACACAACATCTTTTCTATCCGTCTTATACTTACCCACACCCCAAACAAATATTTGTTTATTCTGCTGGTTCTTAATTGTAATAGATAACATTTCCTCAGCTGCATCTTTTACATTTGGGAAACCATTTTCACAAGCGACTTCAATATCAATTGTAATAATTAATACTTCATCCATATTCCAATCAAGATTAGGATATTGTTCGTATAGATAATTAAATTGAAAGTTGGTATTACCATATACCAAATGAGGTTGATCTTCGTATTGTTGAACCCAATTCTTAGCTTCTTTTATAGTTTCATGTTTGACTGGCATCACATATTTGCCATCAAGAGTTTTATATTTTGTTTCTCTCATGACGGGGCAAAACATCGTAGGCGAATACTTAACCCTACGATTAATACGTTCACCATTAACAACTTCTCTTAATAAAAGGTTGTTTCCCCATTGTATAATATTTGTATAAAATTTATTCATCAATTCACATAACTGGTTTTGAAAACCACACAGGTTCTTAAATCATGACATATTCTTGATACAGGCATTGCCTGATGTGGCAATGATGCTGTAAAACATATTAGTCTATTTCCTTTATAGTTTATTAGAGTCCCTTTGTCAAGGGTCTCATCGTAAATAGTTGTGCCGCCACCAAAGTTTACATTCCATTTTAAATTAGGATAGTAAATAAAAGTAACATCACCATCATCTTTATGTATTGATGGTTCAACCCCAGGTGTGTGTGCATTTAAATAACATCTTTTAATTTTAACTTTTGGTAGTTGTCTATGATTTTCAATTTGTTCCCACAATGGTAGTAAATATTCAAAACCATTTTTATCTATTTCTTCTACCGTTTCGCCGCAATATAAATGCCAATGTCTTGACGGAATATCTTTGTTTGCCTTATAATGCCAAGACCATTTTGTATCTGTATTATGAATACTGTCATCTACTAAGTGAGCTAAATGAAACTCTAATATATCATCTATAACTTTTATCATTTTAAAAAAAACATATCACAACCAAAATTTTCTCTTTGTCTTGATAGATATGCCTTATATCCTTTCGATTTAAAATCATCTATTACCTCAATTATATCAAACATTTTTTCCTCTGGGTTTGGGGAAAGTAAATGTGCCCTAATATGAAAACATCTTATTGGTATATTGTGATCTAATATCTCTCTACAAGTATCATACCATACACCCCAAGTATCTGCTTTCACTAAGTCAGGTAAACCATAATGTCTAATCATGGTTCTTAAATTTTGTGTCTCAACGTTTACATATTGTTGTTTATCATCCTCGTATAATGGATTTAACGAACTAATAAAGTGTGGTTCTAAACTATATTCTCTACCATATGGTCTATTACCATATCCTATTCTATTTTCTATTTCTGGTACTGGGTTAAAATAAAATGGCATTGTACCATTGTCTTTAGCATAAGATACATTATGAAATTGCATCTGTGGTTTAAATGACCAAGTTTCAGTATCCCACCATTGTTTTGATTCGGGTGAACCATCGAAACAATGAAACTTTAAATTAGGATTATCTGTTGCCATTGCGATTTCCATATCGCAATCTCTTGATACCCCAATACTATAAACTAAAGAATATTTTTTAATTTCTTTTCTAGGAAAACGATACCTACCATATTCCTCAAATGGAATATATGTTAGATGATCTTCCTCTATCAGTCTTAATTGTTTTTTAAGTTGTGGTAGATTATCGAAGAATTGATTTTGTTGTATTGCCATCACTTGAGTCTTTCGACTTTCCAATATTATATTTTGTTTCTAAAGTCCAATCGTTTTTTTCTTTAAATGCTATAATTTTAATTTGACTTAACGGAGCGATAGGTTCTAATTGACCTAGTACTGATACCAAACCCCAATCTGAAAGTAATGATGCAATACGATTTCTACGACCTATATCATTTTCAGACAAGTTTGTTTCCTTGCCGTCTAATGCAAATAGCTCTTTGAAATGTACTATGTAATACTTGCCTTGTTTGTGAAGTATATGACAAGATTGATATAATTTTTTTTCTTTTCTTGATGCAACACCGATACGTGAAAGTGTTTCTCTCACTTTAAGGAAATCATCAGGTTGCTTTAGTGTAATTTCGAGCATGTTATCTCTCGACCACTTAACGTTTTCCATGTTTACCACCCTTATTCAATTTATCTTTTATTGTTTTAATTTGTTCATTGTTTAATATGCTAAGAGCAGATTTTGCCTTTTCATTGTTATAACCATAATACTCTTTTACACACTCTAAGTTTTTGGACTTACTAGATCGCAACCAAGGTGCAAATCTTTTACGTGTCCTTAAACTATTTAGTAAAAAGTCATATTGTAACTTTTTATCTAGATGATGATTACGATTCATTTCATTTACTAACTGAATTGTATCACCAAAGGGAGCCAAACATTTATTAACAATATATGCTGGATATTTTTTCTCCCACATTATATCTCCACTATCCATAAGGTTATTTTTACCATAGTTAATAGTGTTTAGATAATCTTTTAATTCGTACATAATAAATTCCTTACAAACTCACGACCATTCATATTGAAAGATTTAGGTTTAAGTTTTTTCGCATTTTCTATTGCTGTTCCTAATGTAGAAGTATTTAGATTATCATACATTAAAACTTTCCCATTGTCAACCTTTTCATATCTTTCAGCTCTAAATTGTTCTTCATTGCTAATCACATTACCTTGCTCATCATATATTGGTGGCGAGTTTCTTGGTATTGGGTTTGGTATCATGACCGCAGGTGTTTTAGTTATGTTGACATCTAAGAAAGTTCCAGCACCAAAGTTACTAACAGAGACTTCATGACTTGCTAAAAGTTTTCTATATCCGTCAGTTTGTTTTCTTTTTTCAATATAACAGTTTTGTTTTCTTAGTTTATTAATTAATTCTTCTGGTGTTTTGTTACCAACTATAAATGTAAACTTACCACCTATTTGTTTTTTTAAATCTAATGCGATATTGTAAATGTTTTCTGTATATGGAAACCAATCACCAAATGCAAATAAGATACCTTCTCTTTTTGTTTCATAATTAAATGGTGATGTTGAATATCCATCGGTATATAAAAATGGAACATCTATGATAGGGTTATGAATAATATCTTTAGTATCTATAAAATTTCTATCGGTATGAAAAATTATACCATCATAATATTTGTTTAGTATACCTGCATGGAACCAACCATCATCTGGGTTTGCCCAAGGCAAATCTCTATCTAACGAATATATTTTTTTATTACGAGACTTTGCATCTTCTAATATATCTACGATGCCCCCATGTTTAGTCATGTCCTTATTAAAGTGTGGATGCCAACCATATCTACCAAAAGGAAATCCCTCTGTAATAAGAATGTCTGGGTCGTATTCTAGATAATCAAAAAGTAAATCATTCCAAGTATCACCAAAGAACTCTGTATCTTTACCTTGGCCATTAAAAGGTTTTGTAATTATTAATCTATTAAGGTTATCTACAGCATCAGCAAAAGCATTTACTCTAGCGTGATGGCCTTTGCCAAAATTACTTTGTACGATGAATAGCGTTTTCATTTTGTATCATATCCAATACATGCGTTACTCTTTTAGCATGTTCAAAGTTTGTAATAGGTTCAATATCATCATGACAATAAGAAATAAATTTTGATAAAGATATATCTAAAAGATTATCTTCACCCTCAAAATCAATTATAGTATCGTCAGCAAAAATTTTTACTTGTCTAATCTTTTCATTATAATACCATCCAACTTGTAATTGTGCTGTCTTACCATTCATGTATGTTAAATCAATTGTAACATAATCAGGTTGAGATTTTTTAGAAATGTGGTATGGTGTTTTTTGTATAAAAATTGGTATATCATCCATCAAATAATCTAGTATCGATATGTCATGTGGTGCTAAATGTATAATAGGATTAATATCTTCTTGCACTCTACCCCAATTTAATCTTCTAGATTCTATGTGTGAAATATTTTTAACAGTTTTCTTTATGTGATTTAGTTTAGGACTATTTAAAAATAAATGCCCACACATAAATTTACCCTTAGTTTTTTTAAGAACAGTCTCTATTTCTTCACACTCTTTCATATTAATAAATGAAGGTTTTTCTACTAAAACATTTTTACCTAGTTCTAGCATTGTCTTAGTTATGTCTTTGTGAGTTCGAGCAGGTGTAGAGATAATCACATTTTTAGATTTTATTTTTGTGATGTCATTATCAATGTCAATAGTTTCTACCTCTAAATTTTTACTCTTTAGTAGAGAAACTATTTTACTACCCCAATAACCTATACCAATAACTGCAATCATAATATACTACTTTGTGCTTACATCAAAATTTTTATCACCCATACTTTCAAAAACTGGTAGTTTGTGAATATCTGGGTACCAATCCCAATCTCTTCTAATTGGTTTTTTATCTTTTACCTTTTCGAAATTTCTTAATCCTAGTTTTGCTTTATGTGGTGTCATGTAATAGTGATAACCAAAAGTATCTATACGTTGTTGATTCCAACATACATTTGATCTTTGTCTACCATCATAACACATTATCCTTAATAGTTCAGCATCTTCTTTATTATCTAAAAGAATCATTCCACCTCTATCTGTACTTAAATGTTTTCTGTAAAAGAAACTTAAACACATTCTGGTGCCTGGTTCATAACCATTTCTTTTCCAATAAACAGCTGCATCAATTGTTTCTTTTGTTAGATAATAATATTCGTGCCAACGAATATCGCCCCATTGAAAACGCCAACCATTTTTAATTAACATGTTTGGTACAGATATGTAAGTATTGAATGGAACCTTTATAGAACGAACTTCGTTACCTTGCTTTTGTTTTTCTAATCTTAAACAAAGCTCGAGAGCATTTGTGCAACAATCTGTGGCAACCGCATATGGGGCACCAAAGAATTCTGCTATCTTGCTTTCAAATTCTGTTACGACATGCCATTCGTTTTTCATACCTAGACCTGTTCGTAAGAATTCGTTTGTGTCGGAGTCGACTTTATTCTCATACATCGTAACATGTATTTATCCTATTTAAACTTTACCTGAGACATTAATTCAGTCATACAAGCAAGCATATTAATCTCTTGGTCTGCGACAAAAGCTGACTTGTATTGATAATCTGCGATAATTACAACTGCATGTGGTATTGTGCTATGATCTAAATTGTCATATAAAGAATTATAAATTGTTCTAAAAATTCTTGATGGGTCATTATCTAAATTGTTAACAATCCACTTACGAACATTTGTAAATTCTTTTGCTTTCATAAAACTAACAAGCTCTTTTATATTTTCGCTTGAAAGGTTTACAAGTATACCTGCATCTATTTGACCAGATGTTGAATACCTTTGTAATTCATTTAAACATCTTCGCCAGTCGGGGAAATACTTATTAATTAATTCAGCAATAGCTTTAGGTTCAAATTTAATTTGTTCTTGACCAAGAATATCTTGCACTCTTTTGAAAAAAGATTCTGCAAGTTTAACTCTCTCACCATTACGTATTGTAAAATCAATATTAGAACATCTAGATTGTAAAGGTTCAATTAATCTATTCTTGTAATTACAAGTAAGAATAAAACCACAGTTCTTATGAAACTCTTCCATAAATCCACGTAAGGCCGGCTGAGTTGATTGAGGATTAAGGTAATCTGCCTCGTCTAGTATGATATACTTTCTACCACCTTCCAACGATACAGTTGATGCAAAGTTTTTAATCTTTGTTCTTAATACATCGATACCAGATTCCTCTGAACCATTTATTAACATCCATGTACTACCAATCTCTTCCACCATTGCTTTTGCAATAGTAGTCTTACCAGTTCCAGCAGAACCAGATAAAATTAGATTGGGAATATGTTTGTCTTTAACAAACTCTGAAAATGATTTTTTTAATTCACTAGGTAGAATACAATCATCTACTGTCTTTGGTCGATACTTCTCGACCCATAGAAATGTTTCCATAATTACGCCTCATATGTTGATTCAGGTTCTAATGCAATCCAATATTCTACATTCTTGTTTGAGTTTTTAAAGTTACTGATATTTTTTTGTGATATTGTTATATCATATGTACCAGGTAACAGTTTTAAATTCTCAACTTTAAAGTAAAACTTAAAAGATTTAGCATCAGAATCACACTCCACATCGATAGCGTAATTGTTAGCTGTGGTATTCTTCTTATCACACACCATTAACGATACACCAGCATCTGTTTTTTCAAGAACCATATCGGGTGCTTGAACGACACTAGCTGCACGTTTTAGTTTTTCTATGTCTTCACTTGCTAAAGTTAGCTTGACATCTTCACTTGGCATTGTAATCATCTTACTAGGACTTGTTACAACACTAGGGTCTGAATACCAATATTTGAGAGTTGCCTTAGAACCCTCATCTTTCATTGTCATATATTGTTCTTGAAAATCAAGAACAGGTTCAGCAAATAGAGATAACGATGATAAAAATTCATTCAAATCATATATTGCTACCTCTCTAGGAAACGTTTCAGTAACGTCTGCCTTTGCCACAATATTTTTCATTGCTGACATTGTGGTCATGATGTTACCTTCTTTGATAACTAAATTTTGATTTATGCTACCAAAGTTTTTAAGTACACCAATTGTCTCATTGCTTAGTTTCATGTTCACTTTCTCCATTATCTTTATCTTCACTCGACATTAACAGTATAATATAATGCATTGCTTTTAGCAAGTCTTTTCTGTTTCTGCCATTCTTTTTACCATACCTTGCAAGATATTTAATTGCATTGGCCTGACAAAAATCTTTATCAATTCCAAGTTGCCTTAGCAAATCTTGTACTTGAATCTTACCATCTTTACCAACACTATAATGTTGGTTGTATGTACCTTCAATATAATCTTTAAGTTCTTTAAAAATTTTCTCTTCGTTATATTTCATAATCAATGCCTATTTCAATTACAGGCGACTCATCTAAATAATTTTGTGGTGGTGATGTCGTAATCATATTGTAACTAGGATATATTATTAATACACCTGGTTCTGTTGTTACAGATTCAAAGTTATCTGGTCTTAATGGATGGTCGTGTAGTTCAACAGAGTTCCATTGAAAATCAAATTTGTTACCACCATCTGTAAACAGTAATGCTTTTATTTTGTGATTGTATTCTTTACTTGCTTCAATACCTGGTTGAAATAATCTAAAATCTATCTTTAATTGTTTTTCTATTCCATAACATTTTTTTAAAAACGTTTTACCTATTTGTTTAAATATATTATTTAAATTATCTCTAAATTGTTCATCGGGGTTTTCTATACCCTGCTCTATCTCTTCAATAATTTCTTTTGGAAACTCAACACGCATCATAGGACAAGCAATTTTATTTCTTAACTCAATTGCTAGACCTTTGTTAGTCTCTTGATGTTGCCTTTTTAATTCTTCTTCTTTATTAAGTCTATTGGTTTCTTCTTCGTTGAGTTTGGCTTGTCCACCATCTTTTAAACCTCCAGGCTCTAAATCAAATACTTTTACCATAATTTAAATCTCTCTAACTTCTCTAATATTTTTTTGATAGGTTCATAAACTTGCCATATCTCTTTTATGTGTCTATCAAGTTTCTTTTCAAGTTTATCTAATTTCTTTTCTATTCTATCCAACTGTTCATTCATTATATTAAGCCTAAGATACAACAAAAGAGGCCTCTTTGTCAAGGCCTCTTTTATCTTTTTTGAGGTTATATTACTTTACAGTAATTTTTTTTAGTTTCATTGCCTCTGGTACGATTCTTTCCATAGACACTTTCAATAGACCGTCTTTTAATTCAGCCCCATTTACTTTTACATCTTTTGCAATTGTAAATTGTTTTTTAAAGTATCTCTTCGATATACCTTTATGCAATACACCGAGCGTGTCTTCGTCTTTATCGCTCTTGTCTTTAACAGACTCGATGGTTAATATACCATTCTCAACTTCAACTGTAATGTCTTTTTTACTGAAACCTGCTAATGCGATTTCTACATTATAGTTATTATTGTCAGTTTTGACGATATTGTATGGTGGATAATTACTTGGCGCCATACTTACCATTGAATCAAAGTGGTCGAACATGTCATCGAACCCTACTGAGAATGGTCTTAATTGATTGAATATGCTTAGATTGGTCATGATTAGTACCTCCTTATATTAAGCAAAGTTTAATTTTGACACCTCTTATGAGCATGTCATAGTTATTTATATGGGGATTGACCTCTAAAAAGTCAACCCCCAAAATAAATTTTATATTGCTGTGTCGACCTCTTCTTCTTTTTCGTCTTCTTCGACCTTAGTTTGGTCGTCAGCGTCTAGAGAGTCAACTGTAACTCCAGCATCAATCTTAGTATAAAGGTTTAAGAATGATTCCTTAGTATCATCATCGAACCTTGCAACACACAACTCAATTGATTTCATTTTATCGCCAAAGATAGAAAATGCTTTGACAATGTGGTCAAGTCTTCTAGTTGATATCAACTCATCAACTCCACCATCATAGAAAGTTTTTCTGATAACCTCTGCCCAAGTACATAGGTTCTCGGCAAACTTCTTATCAGACTTACCATATTTTTCCATAGAACCAAGAATAATTTTCTCTTCTACTTTTTTAGAAGCATATGGTTGTTCGATTGTAACGGCAAATCTTTCAAGAAACGCTTCGTTCAAAACGTTAGTACCGATGAACCTACCGTCCTCAGAACCTTTACCTTTAGTATTCGCTGTTGCGATAATGTTAAATCCAGCTTTTGGTGTAATCCATTTATTTACTTTTTTAAGATAAACACCTTTACCTTCTAAGACTGGTTGTAAACACATAAGTTTGTTAGAACCTAAATCGCACTCATCAAGAAGAAGAGTACAACCCTTTTCCATTGCTTCGATGATTGGACCAGGAACAAACTTAGTCTCACCATTAACAAGTCTGAAACCACCAAGTAAATCATCCTCATCGGTCTCGATTGTAATGTTAACTCTGATTAAGTCTTTTTTGGCAGCTGCGTGAACTTGCTCGACCATAAGAGTTTTACCGTTACCAGATAGACCAGTAATAAAAATCGGATAAAACATACCAGACTTAACAACCTGATTGATTGTAGAGTAATGACCCCAAGGTACGAACCCTTGAAACTTACTAGGAACTAAAGACTCCATACCAGAGTTTGTAGCGATTAAATTAACTGACATTGCATTATCAGTATTATTAGAAACTGCCGCACTAGCAACTGTCTCAGTTTTCGCTTCGGCGTTATCTGATGGCAATTTGTATTTACCATGACCTACTTTGTAAGCAGGTTTCTTGAACCAACTAGGATTTGAGAATCCATTGTCAGCTGCAAACTCATTGATCTCGTTCCTACCAACGATTGCACCGACTCCGAAATGTTTCGAAGCAGCATCAACGAATTTTTGTTTATTGGGTGTTAACATAATATAACCTCTCTTGTTTGTATTGTTTGTTTTCTCACCTTATATACTAATAATAAAGGGTAACGTGGTGGATTGTCAACCAAATAATATGGTCAATTAACCAAGTAATATCAATCATTTACGCCACCATCTTTATGAATTTATTGAGTAATTGTCTGTTTACTGTCTTAGAACCACTAGATTTCATGAAAGCTCTTGCGATCTGATTCGGCTTCGCACCTTCTTTGATTTCTAGAACCTCATCTTCAGCACTATCTACTGGGCCTCTTGGTAAGATATAATACTCATCATAACCTTGAGATTTACAGACTAATACTTTTTCTTTTTTAAGTTGTTTTTGAGCATCCAAAATCTTTTGCTCGTCTCTACCTCTAGACCAACCCATTTTTCTACACATATTGTCAACGTTAACTCTACCATGTTTACCTCTACCATCGATAAAGAATCCAACGATATTAATATCTGGTACTTGTTTTTTCAACAACTCTAAAAGATTTTTAGTTTGATTTATTCTAGAGTAGTATTGACCCTTAGCATTAATATGTGTAATGTATCTTTTTTTATCTTTGTAAACGATATCAGAATCATAATTAGTTGATACGGCATGAATACCATCACCAAGATAACTATTTTTTTCACTAGGATAATCATAGTAATATTCAGCAGAATGACTATCGCCATCAGTTAAGAATATCACATTAGTTTTTTGTACTCTAGTTTTTTCTTGAAAGTTTTCGATAACGTCAGCTGCACAAAGTATAGCATGATTAAGTGGTGTACCACCTAAATTATATTTGTCCATAACATATTCAACATTTAAATATGGTAGGTCTCTGTTTGATCTGTAACCAGTCCATGAATAAGTCATCTTCATTAAATGCTTAATCATTTTTTCTTGTTCTAATTTAGTCATATTAGAACTAAACCATTCAATCAATTTAGTCTCTTCGATACATGCATCACCAAGAACTACATCTTGAACAACAGGTCTGTCTTTATCAGAGTCAGCACTTCTTCTATGATCTCTATCTGTAAAACCTAATACTTGAAAAGGTATCTTTGTTCTATTACAGAACCAAATCAAGTTGTATAATTGTTTTAAAGTAAATGACATGTTATCTGCCATTGAACCAGACCAGTCAACATACATAACCATTCCATGATTAGTTGCACCAGGTATAGTAGTCATTTTTGCAAACAAGTCATCATTGTATTTGTAAGTATGTAACTTACTCATATTAAGTACACCAGTTTTAGAAACTGTTGCTCTCTTATATAAATCTGCTTGTTTTTTCATTTCAAATTCTTTGACCATATACTGAACTATTTTTTTGTTATCATTAACAAGTTTAGTATATTCATTGTCAAACCATTCTGTTTCACTACCTTGGTAATGATTATCTAAATCAGCAAGAACAGTTTTGTAATTGATGATTAATTTACTAAGATGAAACTTTTTAGGAATGTTAACATATTCTCTATTATTTGCTTCAGTATCATTATGTTCATTCATTGCTGATTGATAAGCACCATCAGTATGAGCAACTAAATCACTTTTTTTGATTCTGTCTTGTCCTAGACCTGCACCATTTCCAGCACCATTATTTTGTTTTGCGCCTGTTGACTCTTCTT
>VTLG01013278.1_pt1 | contig 19181 bp, 32 predicted proteins | sample 4694571 | NCBI WGS metagenome assembly VTLG01 (sample SAMN12604809, study PRJNA352737) | marine metagenome | biome: ENVO:00000447; feature: ENVO:00000209|ENVO:00000569|ENVO:01000036; material: ENVO:00002151; isolation source: viral sequences binned using virsorter ...
TACTGTAGCGGCTGTCACATCACCCACAATATCGACGTTAGTTGCCCCAGTCGCAATCGTAATTACATCAGCGTCCGCGTCATTTTTAATGGTAACATCATTAGTTGACCCCTGACCTGTAAGGATTAGACCTTCCGCAGCCGTGTACCCCATTGCAGCGTTGTCACCAGCGGAAGTATCACCATCAGCCTGTACCGTGGCGGCTGTTACGTCGCCTACAATATCAACATTAGTTCCTCCGGTGGCAATCGTAATAACGTCTGCATCTGCGTCATTCTTGATGGTCACATCATTAGTTGAACCCTGACCCGTAAGGATCAATCCTTCAGCGGAGGTGTAGCCCATTGCCGCCTTGTCGCTTGCGGCAGTATCACCTAAAGCGTTAAACGTGCCGCTGGATGTAACATCTCCAGACGCGGTCAGCGTAGCAAGCTGAAGGTTGGAAAGAGCGTCTATTACCGCCGCGCCAGAACCCGCACCATCCATGTAAACAACGGCAGATTTTCCATTTTCTACAGTTATATTCGCTCCAGAACCTTGCGTAAGAATTACGGAGTATGGTCCACTAGAGCCAGAATCGGTAGTTGCGTTGATAATGATAAAGAAAGCGGCAGTCGTGTTAGGGGCCACTGTAACTGTGCAATTTGAATCCAATGCTCCTGTAAATTTAATTACACGATACATTCCATCTTGCAGATTCTCTGTCCCAGATCCAGGAGATGCCTCTCGCACAGTTAAAGTGTGCGTGTCTGCGTTCGTTGTTATCGCAACAGCTTTGTATGAGGCTACCCGGTCTAGAATATCTAGATTGTGGTTTGTAGTCGTTCCCCACGCTCCAGACTGTTCTCCGGAACCTATTTTTTCAATACCAAAACTAGTCGTGTATGATGATGCCATGATACTATTCCTATGCCGCTATTTCCGTCCAATTCGGCGTTTGTGTTGTGCTTATCTCTGAGAAGTTTGAAGTTTGCGAGTCGTCTATAACAGTCCACACGTTTGGAACGCTAATGAGACCCTCCGCAGAAACTCCTTCAACGGTAAATGCAAAATTAGCTTGGACAGAACCAACCGCACTTGCCGAAGAAACTCCTGTAACTGACAGCGTAGAGTTCGTTACAAGAGTAGGTGATCCTATTCCGCTTGCCGCCGAAACTCCGCTTGGTGTTACTGTAACAGGTACAAGAATAGAAACAGATCCTATTCCGGTTGCCGCAGAAACACCTGTAACAGAAACACTAACTGGAAGACTTACCGTAGCCGAACCAACTGCACTAGCCGCAGAAACACCTGTAACCTCAACGGGAATAGGACTATTCCACGCTCCGGCGTTCCAAGTGCTTCTATCCCAGCCAGTAATTAACGCCATTAGGCAATCCTGATTATCGCATTGTTAGCGTCATTTGCTGGAAACTGAATGGTAAAGTCTCCCGCACTTGACGATTTGTCCCCGCCAAAATTAATGACCGCAACCGCAGGGTCAGCCGCGTGATTTGTTGTAGATCCTGTGCCAGCAGTGCTTAATGTGCTGTTGTAAATTAAAGCACCTCTCGCACTACTGATAGTAGAACTAGACCAGGTAGTGTCTGCAAAATCAACAAAAGCCGTAGGGACAGAACTACTGTTATCAGCAAGCCCTATCGTTACACTTGCTAGAGAATTACCGCCAGCCGTGTAATTTGTGCCGCTGACTTCATTGCTGGTGGTGTATCCTGTAGTGTCTGCGTCAATAGACGAACTATTGGTAAACATCGCAATCTTGAAGGTGTCTGCTGAAATTGCGCTAGACCCCGTCCGCGTATGCGCTGTCCAGAAATGGATACCCGCGAGTATCTCTCTCTTAAAAGTTCCGCAGATAGCGGAAGATCCAACTGCCATTACAGCCTCCTTATAATTTCGGCCAAGTCATCTTGACCTTGCTTCTTCATAAGAGCCCAGATTGTAGTTCTTTCACTCTGAGCCATTCTATTCATATAAAAAATAAGTATTTCCTTCAACTTATCTCTATGTGCTATCGCTTGATCCCGTATGACAGGAGGGGCATCTTCCGAAACCAGCATAATTTTATTCATAGCCATTTCTGCTATTTCTTCAGGAGAATGCCCTCTATCAGTTGTTGTAAACACCAGAGCGTCACTGACTCCCGCCATGCTCTCGCTGTCAAACATTAAGCAACGTCCCTCCTAACCCGGTCATATCTATATTGATCTCTGGTTTGGAGACCCTCACCAAGGTTCTTTAACCATTGCAAGGATTCTTGAAATCTTGCATTGTAAAGTTGCAACATATCCGCCTCACCTTTCATAAAGGTGTACGCCTCAACTAGGCTTCCATATAAAAGAGCTAGTTCTGCGTTAGTTCCTAGCCAGCTTGTTCCGTCAGAACTATCTGTAATAGAAGTAGGTCTATAAAAGTAATGAAGCTCTACCGAATAATTACTATCGGGCGTAGGGGCTAATAAAAAAGTATCGTTGTCCCAATCAGCGTAATAAATAGGAGTGCCTGTTGTAGTTGGGTTTGGGGTGTAGTCTTGTAGAGCCGTTACTTGTTTATAAAGAAGAAACTCCTTACTTGAGGAGTTAATAACACTAAGAGAGTTCTGGGACAAAAAATCAGTAGGCTTAGAAAGATACTGGTTTCCAGAAGTTGTGTTGCCCTGGGAGTTTTTTCTAAAAACATCAAGCTGGCACTCTTTTAGAATGCGTTCTTCGGCATTGATAATAAAACGAGAAAGTTGGCTTACGAAGGTGGACTCCGTATTCTGCGTGTAATCTTGGATAGACGTTTTTAATGTTGTAAATGTATAAGCCATATCATGCACTCACTGTTACAGGTCCAGCGGAGGCAGATCCCCCTCCACCTTTTACGTTTCCAGACGTTGCTGTCCCACTTCCAGACGTAAAGGTGTAATTGTTACTGTCTACTTTAGTAATTGAAAAACCAGCGGAACTTTCTAACGCAGCCTCCGTAAAACCATCAAACGCTTCTACTTTCCTGAACCTCACTGTATCCCCTGTACTACGATCATGACCCGGCTCATTGACCGTAATTACAGCAGAACCACTTGTTCCAGACTTAAAGGCATCAAAAGCAAGAAGAACTTCGACAGCAGGTTCAGTTCGAGCAGGTCTGCTAATTCTTAAAGCTTGCGGGTCTGTAATGTGATGGCGGGGGTCAAGTTGAGGTTGTTTTTCCTCAAACTCATCTCGTCCCACGAGCATACCTGTCCATTCCAAAGCCATATCTTTAAGACGATAGGCTCTGCCTGACCTGTCTGATATACCTAAAGCGTATCTTCCCCCAGAAAATCGAGCCATACTAAATCCTTAATGATTGATACGTGGGAACCAAACGAAGAGGTATCCCGTGATCAATGTCTTCGCTAGAAGCTCTTTGAAACTCCTCTTCATAGATAAGTTTCAAAGCTTCAATGCGTTGGGGGGATCGTTTCAAAGCAATTTGATACGACAACCCAGCTATAAGGCAGGGAAGAAACCGAAAAGGAATGTCTGCTGTATTGACCGCAGCATCCGCATCTTGGATTCTTTTAACTCTGTAATAAATTAAAGAATCAGTAGAATTTTCAGGCGCAGGCCAAACTGAAATTGATGGAGTTATCTGACGATCCATATAAAACTGTGTAGGACGACCTTGAGTCGTTTTTTTAGGTATACTCAAATATTCCTGGCGGCTAATGCGAGTGATTGATATGTCTTCATCACTACGTCTAATCACAGCCTCCAGAATGTCTCCTGAACACTGAACGTCTGCTAAACTTGGATCAGCACTAATGGTAGTGGTAGCTGCGCTACTGGATCCAGTTATATTTTCTCCAGCCGTAAACGTTCCCGAAGGAATAGTTACTGTGATAGTGGTAGAGGAGGGCTTTGTAATAACAGAAGCGGTAGTGCCACTCGTAGCACCTGTTATAGTCTCGCCAATACTGAGATTAGTAGAGGCTCCAACCGTAGCTGTTATTGCACCAACGGGGTAACTTGTTACAGCCGAAGAAGTAGAAAGTTGAGCCATCGTTTGCGTAATTTGCTCTATCGTCCACAGATTAAGACCCCTATTCGCCCAATCTGCAAAAAGCAAATTCAATGACCTACGTGCGGTTTTGCTATCGTATCCAGTGCGAAACTCTAAGCCGCATCTCTCGAAGGCCTCTTCTGTAATCTCGGCCATATCCAGGTTAAAATCAACCGAACCAGAAGTTGCCATTTCTTTTACCTATCCCCAAAGGGTCAAACGCAAACCCACTGCTAATTGACCCAAAATTAAAAACCCTACCCCCCAAAGTATCTTTACAATAAAATCGAGGGATTTTTGAACATGGTGTAAATCATTCGTTTTAATGACCTCGATACGTTCCGACAGAATCTTTATCTCACCTTGAAGTTTAATAAGGTTTATTTCATTCTGTCTTTCCTTATCTTCAGCCACGGTATCAATACTCTTTTAAGCAGTAGAGAACTATGGAATAGGTGTCCCCGCTACTGTGTCCCACTGTAGTGAATTGTATGTCTCCCGTTTTGCCTCCAGAAGCTGCAACATTAGGAAGTCCACTAATTTCAGAGTAGTCTAATGTGTCGGAATAATCTGCGGGTAATTGAGCCGCAATAACGTCTGTAGAAGCGTCCCACAAAATCTTAACGCCCATTCCAACATTAGAAAAAACAATTTTCTTAATACGAACCCCTGTGCAAGCTGTTCCGTCCGCACGAGATGCCAAAGCTGATACATCAACCTTGGTAACAGCCGCTTCTCCGGTTCCATCGCTTGTATTTGTGCAATATAAAACAGCGTTTCTGTCTCCATCTTGCACTGTAGTTGCTGTTACAGCATCAGCCATCATGACCTCCTTTTAAGGGGGGAGTTGCCTCCCCCCATTTAAGTTAAGCTACCTGAACGTATTCAATAATGAACGTAAAGGAGCCTGCTGTCGTAGCATCTACGGTGTTTGTAATGTTGCAGTAGATGGTTCGTTCTGCTGACGCATATTGAGCGGAAACTGGAGCAGTAGTTGCGCTTTGTGTCGTTGCTACCAGTGTAGTAGTTGTCACGTTGCCAACAACAACAGTTGTTCCACCATCAAGGATTTCATCTGTTATGGCAGCGACAATTTGTGCGCCTGAACTAGATGTTCCAACCTCATAACCAATATCTCCCGTTCCAATAACGGGAGCGGTAACACAGAAAATCTTGATGTCGGTAATGACGGTGTTGGCGGGCTGGGTAAACTCGCCAATTGCAGGGCTGTCACCCGCTGTGCTATTTACGGTAACGCCCGTGGCGAAACCAACGTGCTTGACGTATTTGTCTGTAACAATACCTGTAGAGGCAACATCAAAAACATTCGTTTCTGCACCTGTAGTAGCATTGACGTTAATAACCTCAAAACCGTTCTCAGAACGGACGGGACCATTAAAAGTTGTATTAGCCATTTGGCTTTCCTCCTTACAAAGGTTTCGTTCTAGCGTCTTGTAAGAGTCTGCTGGGGCAGTCGCTAGAGCTATTCATCCCAGAAATAAGTTGGGGGAGAGTTTCCCCTCCCCCGTAGTCTTACGCGCCAGGTGATCCGAACACGCAACGTGGGTCAGAGTAACCGTAGCTGTAACGCTCACGGGCTTTGAACCGAACATTGCCTGTATCGAAATCGCCTTCCATCTTCGTGGACATCGGCATACGCTCAAAGTGGATAAATCCACGAGGAGCATCGGTTTTAATAAACCAAGCATCCGTATCCGTCAGATAGTGGTTAACGACATAACCCTGCGGAAGCATACCCATGTTCCGCGTAGCGTTAACATCGTTGTCGGCACTTCCCGGACGAAGGGTTGACTCAAGCAGCCTATCTGCAACGAATTGCAGAGCAGGCGGAACAATCAACTTTTCGCCACGAACCGATACCTTAAGTCCGCGCTCATCGACAAAGGCAGCAATGTCGATAAGAGCATTTTCAAGGCTGGTTTCGTTAAGGTCAGAAGCAGTGCTTGGCTCATTGCGAAGATCGTTATTATTCACAAGAGGGTGATCCGTTGCACAAAGCTCCTTGCCGTCACCACCAGTGAAGGTGCTGTCAAAAGCATTGTTGAGCGTAGCGGCACCTTTAACTTGTTTGGTGTTCGCCATGCTACGTGCCAAGGCTTTTGTGTAGCGAGATGCGAGGCGGTCATAAAGATTATCTTCAATTGCTTCTTCCGTAATGGAGAAAGCAAGAGCGATAGTCTCATGCGTATACCGTGCAGTATACGCTTCCTGTGCATCATCGAAAGAAACAGCCGAACCTTCACCCTTAACAGGTGCAGTTCCGAAACCGGAAAGCATGACTTCCTCTTCAAAGGCACGCTCTGAAGATTCAGTGTCATAAATTTCGGATGCTTCGTCGTCATACCTAGCATACTCAAGGCCGAAAAGGGCGTTGAGACCAGGCTCTAGCTCTTTCGCTAGTTGGGCTCTACTGATAGCCATTTTCTAATCCTCCTATACGCCAGTGGTTGACACAGTACCCGTAGCAATGGACCCATTGGGTGCATTGAACGAGTTTGCCAACCTAACGATTGCGCCGATACCAGCGGCTGAAAAATCAGCATTCTCTGGATCATCAACCCAACCCATAACGCGAAGCGCCAAAGAGTTAGTGGTTGCTAGCGTACTAATAGCTAGACGACCCAGTGAGACACCAGTGGCATCGGTTCCGGTGATACCCGTGGATAGATTCGCATTCAAGAAGACACTTGCACGTGCATTTGCCTTACTTGTCCACGAAGCATCCGTTGCAATAACATAGAGTTGCGACGGGTCATCGTTGATAAAAGCCTTTACTGGGTGGTTACTATCCGCTCCAGATCCAGGCCAGTAGTTACTCCAAATTGTTTTTCCAGTGGTACTGGAGACATACTCACATCCCTGAAAAACACCCAGATGACTGACCGTACCACCGGCTGCGTTAGCCGTGTGATCAATATACCCTGAAGCAAGAGGAATAACCAATTGCCCATGGTAGATTTTGTCGCTGTTATCTGAGGCGATTTCATAAGGAGTATACCCAGTAAGTCCAGTGGAATTGGCACCACCGCCCAATTTACTAATCGGACGAAGACCAAAGCTTCCATTAGAATTAGCCATGTTTATCTCCTAGTCCTCTTCTTGAGGACCTCCAAAAGTTACACGAGTCTGCCTGTCAGGTTTACTGATAGGCATTGCTGGATGTTGTTCGCGAGCTAAGTCGTTATCAACAGCAGTCATTTGATTGTGAGTCATGCCACGATAATAATCATTGCGTTCTTCAACAATCTCAACTGGAACCCTGGCTAAAAGAAGACCACCGACACCAATTACACCAGCATGTTTACCATCCTCGACGGTCGGGATATCAAAGTCTGGGTATTCTTCACCACGTACCAGTTCCCATCCCTCTCGAGATCGTGCTGCTACGTTTTTACGGTCATCAAAACCCATAACTTCTGCCCGTATCCACCGATGTTTGTAACCTTCTGGTGGAGGAGGTGCGTCCAACATGGACGGTGGTTTCCAAGGTTCTCTGCGTGCTTGGCTAGCACGTGTTTGATTTGCCCTAGGCGTTCTCGTAGACTTTTGGCGAGTTGTGTTCTCAGTATTCATGATTAATCCCTCACATATTTAGCGTATTCTTCGAGTGGTACATTTAACCTCTTCGCAATCGCAACTTGAGAGGGCGTTAATCGCACAGTTTTTCGTCCACTTCTATTGCGGGATGCGGAAGCTTCGGCTGACGCAACCTTACGACTTCCCCCGTTACTTTTAGACTTAGAGTCGAATTTATGTGGAAACTCGGCTTTTAGTCTACTGTCCAGTTCAGCATAGTAGTCATCTGAGGAAGGGTCAAACCCCTCATCCTCTATAAGCCGCCTATGAATGCCGAAAGCCCCATATGTCATAACTTCGTCTTGACCAAACCAGTCATTTTTCTGAGCCCAAGCTTCCGCTTTAGGATCTGGTTCCGCAGCAGGTGCTGCGGGTGCTGCTGGCGCAGCAGTGGTTTGAGGGGTTTCTGCGACAGGAGTTTTCTCTTCTTCCGTAGCTTTTTCGGCTCGAACAGCCTTCAAAGTGCCTTTTTCAACAGTAAGATTAGCCAAAGCTTCTTGCGCTTCCACAATCTTATCTACGTCACCTGTCTCATGAGCTTGCTTTAAAATTTCTTTTGCCGAATCAATCTGGTTTGAAACTCTGCTCTCAAACTGTTCTTGATAACCCTTGTCAAGAGAATCAATACGCTGTTTGAGGTTTTCGTTTTCTTTCCGAACGCTTTCCGCATACTCAATTGCCGTTTGTTTCTGTCGTTCTTCTTCACGAAAACGCTTGGTAAGATTGTTTATTCGGCTCTTTACCCCAGAACTATATTCATCAAGTTCCTCTTCAGAAGCTTGCACGGGTTCTGGAGAATCTTCTTTCGCTTCTTGCGAAAGATTTACGTCTACCGATTCTTCCTCGGTATCTCCGATGTCAATTTTAGTTTCTTCAGGCATGGTTATCCTCCATGATAAAATTCTTCTTTCTATACATGCTTGATGTCATCAGGCTCAAGAATTGTAGCAATGACCTCATCATCATTAATGATGCGTACTTCGCCGCCCTCAATTTTAAATCGAGCGCCAGCGTAGCGGCCAATGCAAACCCAATCACCTTCTCCACACCAAGATTGCCCGTCTGGGCCAAATTTGTTTGGATCCTGATATGCAAGAGGACCTACCCTCAAAACATATGCAACCACCGTAGCGAGTGCTTCCCTATCACGAACAGCGTCGGGAATGTGAATGCCGCCATCTGTAGTGGCCTTGCCCATATAAGGCATAACAAGAAGTCTCCAGCCTGTGGGCTGGGGTAATCTCTCTTTTAAGTTTTTGGAAACCAAAGACGGATCAAGAACTTTCTCATCCTTCTTTATATATGCTGTTGCCAAAGTTGCTTCTTTCTGCTTTTTCTGCGAATCCAGTACATGATCTGGAACGTATAGAGTTTTAGTCATTCGTCCTCCGAAGATTGCAGAAGATCCTTGATCTCCTGTTCTGCGAACTCTAACCCCTTTAGTTCTCCGATAAGTTGCTTGTAAGACTCCATGTCTCTAGGGCTACCGTGAAGGATTGAGTCCTGGGTTAATTCTATGCGACCCTGTATAGCTTTTAATACAGAATAAGCAAAGGTCGTTGGATCAGCCATTTACTAAAAAGATCCTCTAAAGTTTTTACCACTGATAGCCCCGCCGTCAGCGTATTTAATGGGGCCACGTTTTTCTTCTTTCATACCACCGCGCATATAGCCGAGTTCATCGACAACTACACCGCCCATGTTCTTTTTCTCTTCTCTTTCTCGCGCTTTTCTGGAGTCGTCGTAAAACTTTCCTTGATCGAAAGGTTTGGGAACAACTACAAAGTAAGTTCCTCCATTAGGATCTTCCATTTCCATAACAGCGCCATCTTGCTCATCAGCGTATGCTTGAGCGTCCTCGCGAGTCTTATATTTTGTACCAGAAGGCATCAGAATGTCCCCTTTCCACCGTTGTCGTTGTAGGTGAACCCTTTTACTTGAGCGGGTGGGGTTCCCTTAATACGAGCCATTCCACCGTCAGCCATGTTCATCATGTCTGCATCGTTAATCCTTTTGGCTTTCTTCATAAGACCGCCAGCTTCACGCTCTGACATATACATCTGTTCAGCCATCTGGTCGGTCATGCCACCTCCCTCATAAGGAATAGGCTTACCGCTTTTTGTCTTAGGCATCATTTTCTCCTTCGTTTAACAGACTTAACTCTACGGGGCTTACCAGCCGGTTGGCCCAGACGTTTTTTCTGAGAAATCCTAGACCTCTTCTCAGACGAGGTTAGTTCCTTGGCCGTCTTAGGTGTCTTCTTGGAAACACGTTTACTCGGCCTGCAATAAGGTGTTCCTCTTTTTTCGCCTTTCTTTCTTCCGCAAGGCTTACCTGTCCTTACGTCAACCCAATCTTCCTTAAACCAACGCTTGAGAGCCGCCCCCTTTTTTGTCTTCCGAACAGCCATCAGAATATCCTGACTTGTCGCCCACCGTGCTTGGACATCACCGCCCCGCACCCGTTAGTCTTAACTGTCATTCCACCTTTTGCACGTTTCGTCTTGTTACCCCAGTTCTTAGCACCAACTTTTCGGCACTTGGCGATGGCTCCTGACGCATACGCAGACGGAAACACTTTGTATCGAGCTTTAACTTTTCTATAACAAGCGTCCTTAGTAGCCATCAGCACTTCCACCTTCTACGAGCTTGCCTGATCCGAGAGTTAGGATCATTCCGGGTTTTGGCAGAGCTTCTTTTCAACTGACCAGCAGACCTCGCGCAGTAACTCTTTCTGCGTTTTGCGGCCTTACTTCCCTTTTTAACTTTTCCTGTAACAGCAGTTTTGAGTTTGGAGCCAGGATTGGCTTTACGATACGCGGCAACACCTTTCTTCGTCATCCCAGCACCTTTGCTGGTCTTACGATAGTTCGCACCCTTACCTGTTGTAGTGCGACGAATAGGTTTTTCGCGTTTTCTAGCCATTTTGTTTCACGTGAAACATCACTGTTTCTCACTGTATAAGTTATCAAATGTCACTGACGGATCCATATAACTACCGTCTGATTCTGCGCTGTGTGTCCACTGACTCGGTTTAAAGTCAGGGGCTCCTTCTCCTGTCTCCCACAATGCGGGACTTGTTGCTCTAACTCGGTTATTAGGTAGAGCTATAATATTACCTGTCCATTTCCCAGCATCTGTAAGTTCAATTACATGACTTTGTTTATGCTGTGCAGGATCATCCGAAATAGAAGATCCTGTATAATCAACAGTAAACATATACTTACCCGTATAAAACTCCCCGTCAATCTTACAAACCCAAGGACTCGAACTAGTCCTATCATACCGTATGACGGAATGATCCCTGGAGCTACAATCCCAAGGTTGAGCGTGATGGGTAACCATTCTTTCTGGCCATTCCTCCAATGGACTGTCTGCTATAAGAGCCGTAATTGGCATTCTGGCCCACATAGCACCTCCGTGAACATTCTCTTCCTCTGTATCGTCACTTTCACAGCCCGTAAAAATAAGCTGAAAACTTAAACAGCGATCTGGAATAGTATTTACCGAGATAGCCATCGCGTGAAGATACTCCCCATGATACTTTTCATGGTTGTATGTAAATTCTTTTCGCACCCAGCAATGAAAATGCGGGATGTTGCTTTGAAGATATGGCATTACTTGCGCCGAACACCACCACGAGCATAACCCTTCTTCTTCATATTGGCTCCGCCTTTAGCATAACCTTTTTTCTTTTTCATAGCGGCACCGCCGCCCATCATTTTCTTGCGAGTACCGCCTTTTGTCTTTGTCTTACGTTTTGCCATCTTTTTTCCCCTTGTTCCGGTTAGTTGTCGAGGCATTTGTGATCTGGATATTGCCATTAAAAGACCTTAGTCTTAGACTTTCCGCCATCCATAGAAGACATATACTTAACTAAATTTTCCGCCAATATAGGATCAGTTTTCAGTTCTCTTGCTAATTTAGCAGCAACTATTCCGTCAGCCGTTGAAAGATCAGCAGCTTTTACTTTAGGCGCTCCGCGTCTCGTCAAGTGAACTTTGGGTAGTCTTCTTCTAGCCATCAGAATACCCTCGTTTTACTGGCCATACCGCCATCGTTGCGGTTAATTTCTTCTGCTACTTTTTCAGCAAAACGAGAACCTCGTCGGCCTTCTTCATCCCTAAACAAGTCCATCGCTCCCGCTGCAACATCTAAAACAGCCGCTCTAGGTGATGCTTTTCCGAAAGGACTTCTTTTTCTAAGATCAGCGGAAGCCACAGCCGAAGGCAGGCGCTGTTCATATCCTTTACCAAGCTCTTTGCTTGAGTAGTAAGGCTGTCCGGGTTGTACAGTTATCTTCTGCGTTTTAGGTTTAGGCGCTTTCTTTTTCTGAGCCTCTAGAGTGCTTCCCATCACAATTTACTCCCCTGGCGGGCCTGTTGTTCCATACGCTCTCGATTAACCTCGGCACGCAATAAGGCAATATCTTCCTGAGAGTCGATCTTGTCTTTTACAAGATCCTGTCGCTCGTCTTCCTTACGTTCTTCAAAGTTCTGCTTAACAGCAAACTCTTCCGCCTTGCGCTGAACATCAGCCGCCTTGATATCAAGTTCCTTGGAACGAAGCTGAACAAGAGGATCAACCTCACCCTCTGGCGGAGGCATCAGAGCCGTCATTACCTCTTCCGTGTATTGTGCAATAAGTTCTGCGACACGTGCTTCCATGTCCACTTGCGGGGGCTGCTGGCCAAGTTGAGCGGCCTGTTCCATAGCCATACGCATTTCTGCGTCAGCTACACCCCGTGCTTTGAAAGCAACGTGTTCGCAGAGATGAGCCTGAAGTAACGCAAACACAGGCGGAGAAGACGCAGGGATTGGTGTCTTCATAAAGATTATGTGCGCTGTGATATGTGCGTCATGATCCTGAGTCGGGAATGCTTGCAAGGTTTCCTGAATAATTGACTTAGCATTCTCAATTGCCGGATCCGTAGGCTGTTGCGGTTGGGGGGTCGGCAGTAAAGCTTCAATGTTATGCACCCCTATAGCCTCATAAATACGGCGATAGGCTTCATACAGATTATGCATCTGTGGGTTGCTCTGGGCGAGTTGAAGCTGGGTCTGTGCTAACGCAAGACGCTGAGACATCGAAAAGATATTCGGATCAGAAACGGGAATTACGTCAACCCGCTCGTCAAAATCCATCTGTTTGATGCTTGCTTCCGCTCCATACACATTATAGGGGTACATCGGAGGGAGTGATTCAGCGAACACACGACTCAGCATCCTAAACTCTTGTTTCTGTGCATAATGCAGTCTTTTGTGTATGGCTGACATCACCTTTGAGCCGCGTTCCAAAAGCGCGACTGTTGTTCCTACTGCGGCCTGTTGATTTCCGTCTCCAACCTGCATATCAGCAATAGCCGCGAACCTTCGACCAGCATCCACTACAAAACCAAGAAGAGCCATCAAGGTTTGGCTGGGCTCCTTATAGGGAAGAGGCAGAATACTTTCCCGCAAAGCACCACCAGGGACATCAATATCACGGAACTCACCAGGAGCGAGAGGCTCATCAGCATCACGAATACGAATACCACGAGCTTTAAAGCCAGCGGGAAGATTAGCAAGTGTCCCAGCATCTATCAGTTGCCTTAAAATAGAAGTTGCGGAACGACCTAGACCACCAATCATGTGGAGAAGACCGAAACCATAAAAACCAAGACCTGGTAAAAACTTGTAATGAGAAAAGTATTGGGTCTTTCGGTAATACTCGTCACCATCACGCCAGTTACGACGAACGGAAAGAACTTTTGAACTTCCTTCGTCTATTGTAACTATGTAAGGAAGCTTGATACCTGTGCGTTCACCATCTATGGGGTTAACGTGTTCAAAACCCGGAAGGTCTAAGTCGGTATGAACTTCGAGAATTGTGCAATCCTGATCATCAGCACCTGTCTTCTCTACGCCCATCAAGCTGCGTTCTTTCTCTCTTAATTCATCGTCCGAATCATAAGGAGAAAGTTCAATGTCTCGATAAAAACCAGCCGCCTGAAATTTACGAACATCATTCGTGTTCATTCGGATCAGGTGTGTAATGCGAGAAGCAGAACTTAAATCAGTGGCATTATAAGGAACATAAAGATCATCTGCGGGGACAAATCGAGAGACGGCTCTGTCCAAAATGTCGTCAAAGTAAACTTTCTTGAAAGCACTTCCCGCTAGCGGAAGATAGAACAGCAAACGATCCATCTCTGGATCATACTCATCCATGACATGAGTTATCTGGTAGTTCATAAATTCCTGAACGCGACGAGCCTGCATTTCAACTTCAGGTGTCGCTGCACCGACAACCTGAGTACGAACCGGGCCAGAGCTAGGAAGAAGTTCTTTATAAGCTTGAGCTTGAAATTGAGTAACCGCTTCCGCAATAAGAGGATGCGTTACACCACTGGATCCTCGAAAGGGTTCCTCACGATTTTCATATTTGATGCCCAGAAGTTCGAGACCTTCTGTGTAAGCGTCTTCCCAATCCTGGCGTCCGCTTTTGTCGTCTTCGTAATAACCAATAAGTTCTGAGGCAATCTCCATCAGAACTCTTTCGTCCATAATTTCAGCTAGGTTTGCATCTGGTTCGGCCTGAAGTTCTTCCGTAACCATTTCCTCAAAATTCAAAATAACGGAACCATCTTCTTCTTCCGTCATCTCTGTGGGTTCTTCAATCTCTTCTACTTCAATCTCCTCTTCCATATCCCCTATGGGCATACCTTGAGCAGGCATTGAAGTATCAATCAAAGAAATAGGTTCCCTAGCCATTATTTACTCACTTTCTTAAACTTTTCAAAAGTACGGAGGCCGCCAAGACCGAGCATCCCCATAAGGACGGGCATCATTTGAGACATATCAAGCGCAGGCAAATCAATAAGATGACCCGTCTGAGCTAATATAAACTGTAAAATTGGAGTAGCAACGTAGGTCCATGCAAGCGCAATCCCGCAGGACCAACCGATAAAGGGCCGCCAGCCAGCCACGAAGATGGAACGGTGGGCCGCTTCCTGTTTATTGATGTCTAATTGGGCTAAATCTATCTTAGCAAGGTGTATTGCAAGCTGTTTTTCAATTTCGCGTTCAGCTTTGGCTCGAGCTTCTTTGTCTTCAGGCAAAAACCTTCCCACAACGTCTGTGACGGTAGGTAAGAGAGCCGAAATCAAAGAAGCAATCATTTTAAATCCTTTTATTAAACAAAATTACCACAAAAACAAAAAATTACAATGTCAAGTCTTGTTTTCGAGCCTTTCAATCCTTTTTTCCAGGGTTCTGACGATGTGAAACAGCCTTTCTTGGCGTTCATCCGTCCGAGCCATAAACTCTGCCGACTCTTTTGTGGCCTGACTTAGCTTTTCGGGCTGTAAAATGCCCGTTACTACTGTCAGTTTGTTTTCAACAACAGTTAAACGTGTCAAAATAGAGTCAGAACGGTCCGATTCTACCTTAACTGAGTTCTCAAGACGACCAACATCGGAAATTATCGCCTTCAATTGATTTTTGGCGACTCCCCACGCAGTGGCAAGGCTGGCAATAACTCCACCAATCGTCAATATCAGGCGATAATCATCCATAAAAAACCTCTTAGAGGATGCCTTTTTCCTTCAAAATAAAAGCACCCGCGCCTGCAATTATGCCAGCCAATACAACCCAGAAATTATCAATAAGAATCCCAACGCCTACAACGCCAAGACCTAACGCCGCATACGTTGATGGTTCACGCATACGATCTGCAATCCATTTTGTCATGGAATACTCCTAATAATATTGTCGAACTTGTGGACGGAACGTAGGTTCGTCTTCTTGCTCGTCACTGTCAAGGCGAAGAAAGCCCCCTTTACGGTATCTGATAAGTGCCATGGACATACTATCGCAGTAATCGTCATGTTCTCCATTTGGAAACGCTGCACACTCGTCAATAACCTCTTCCGAGAACTTTCTTTCGGGAGCCCAAACCTTACCTGACTCGAATATAGGAGCCACCATGTGCATTCTGGTATGCTTGTCTCTACCTTTTGAAGGCGTGTAGTTAACAACGGGAATACCTATCGTCCGCAATTCATCTGTAAGAGGTGTTCCACTGGCTTTTGCCTCGATCAACACCATGTCGGGCTCCCAGTAGTTGTATTCCTCTAGAGCATTTGTTTTCAGTTCGGGAAAGTCCCAGCGTCCACGCTTGGCGTCCATGAGAATCAAATTGTCTGGCCCACCTTCTTCCGGCTGAAACACACCCCACGTGGTGATAGCCGAGTAGTCCGCTGTTTCTTTCTTCGAGAACGCTGTATCGTAACTCTGCATGATGTAGCTGACGGGAGGTATGGAATCTTTTTCCCACGTGTTCCACCATTCCTTCTTGATGATGGCTCCTTCTTCCGCTGTAGGATTCTGTTGCCACTGTGCATTCCACTTTCCCAGGGACAGTGAAGCCTTGACCCTTAACAACTCATCCTTTTTCCAGAACTCTGGCCACAGCACATTGTCACTCGGGAGTATGGCGGGAAACTCCACAACATCCCACTGGTCGGACATTACGTCCGAAGCCTGTGCCTTGATCAGCTTGCCCGTCAAATCTTTCAACGACCACCGCGTCATCACCACCACAATGGAACCACCAGGCTGGAGTCTCTGACGAGGACCTGACGTATACCACTCATACGCATTTTCCATTGCTGTCTCGGACAACGCATCCTGTTCCGAGTGCGGGTCATCAATGATCAGCAAATCCGCACCACGACCTGTGATGGCACCGCCCACACCCGCAGCGAAATATTCACCCCCCTGGCCCGTTTCCCAACGACCCGCAGCTTTTGAATCAGCACGCAAATCCACATCGGGAAAAATTTCCCTGTAGATATCCAGTTCCATAAGGTTCCTGACCTTACGACCAAACCTTACCGCCAGTTCTGCGGTATGCGTTGTCTGGATGATCTTGAGTTCAGGATTCTTGCCAATCAACCATGCGGGTAGCATGTAACTCGCAAACTCAGACTTGGTATGTCGAGGGGGCATGTTGACAATGATCCGTGAACCGGGGTTCACCGCCAACTTTTCAAACTGCTTCGCTACCTGCTTGTGATGGTTTCCTTCAATAAAACCATCATACACATGCTTCACAAACGTCATAAAATCGTTCTGCGCTCTTTCTCGAACCGACAATGTTTGCTTGGCCTGTTCCAAAGCCAAGATTTCACGCATTACCTCATCAGACGCATTTAGCACGTTTCCACTCCAGATACTCTGCCGCCTCCTGTACATTTGCAAAGCACACAAGAAACGCGGTTTCAGATGTGGCAAGTGGATCCACCACTGCCGTTATTGTCTCACCATATTTTTGCTGACCATGCCCTAAACGATTCGCATAGTCATCTTCTGTTTTATATCCTTTTGCCCTCGCTGCCCAATACACACGGTTTGACCACTCATCCTCAGACTGTGCCAACGCCCAGTGATGCCTGTGACCAGATATGTAAATCGAAGCTTCCTGCGTAAACTTCGCCCTCTTAATCTGTGCGTGGAGAGGGTTCCACTGACTATGACCCGGCATATCATGTGCCGCCCATACCCTTAACGGACGACCCTTGGGAAAACGAAACTCCAACCGAGCCTGCCAATCCGTGGTCAATGTGCCGGGAACCTTGAGCCACTCTATCGGATCAACGTCATTCTCCAGCCACATATCATGATTGCCCTTGATCAGCAGACACCAATCCGTCGCCGTCAACAACCATTGCACCAACTGCCACGCCTGCTTTGCAGAAGTTTCCTGAGAAGCCCACAAACGCGAAAGACGACCTACCCAGTTGTTACTCGCATCGCCCAATGACGCAGCATACATACCCTCCGTATTATTTATAGTATCTAAATCCTCACGCAACCTTGGCCAGTTACATCCGTTATCGTCCACATGCGGATCTCCCAAGAAGCTTATTGCCAGGGGACCCTCTCGATGGAACGTCACAGGTAACCACTCACGTTGCTCCAATGACCGTTGACGTTTTTCAAATCGTTCCGTTACGTGATCAACAAGATCCTCAACATCCATATCAGGAGACTCTAGGGTCGGAACCGAAAATTCATCCCCCCTGTCCCATGGAACCACATAGCCTTCACTTTCAGCTTTGCGGAGTCGTCTGTAATAAGATCGGGGGGTAATTCCCAGGCTAATTATTGCTTCCTTTACAATGGAAGGTTCGTTTGAGTTTCGATTTCCATAATCATTGGGGCTCGGATAACCCTCATTATGAAGCTTCTCTAAAGTTTTCTTTAACTCTTTAACGGGATTCTCTGAGTCAACAGTCATACTATTTTCCCAAATTGTTAACGGAAGTATATAATATACTAATAACATTAAAGGAAAATGACACATGGCAGATGTCATAAACATGGAACCACCGTCCAGGGGACCCGAAGAACTCGAATGTCTCCAGTGCGGAAGTAATTCTTTCTATGTGTTCCCAGATTCAGTGATTACCTGCTGTTCATGCAAGTATATTATGAAGATCAATATGTTCGGAACACTGTACCTGGTTCCAGAGGATGAAGAATAGCCACGATTATTTGTTCAAAACACTTTGTTCATCTGGCGCTGAACAAAGGCGGGGCCCGCCCGACGAGGGCGGGGGGTCGATGGGGTTGCCAACTTTTTCGGCAACCCCTCGGAACCTTATTTCATCATTGGTTCTATAATGTTTTCCTGAATTCCCCGAAGCGTTTTCTGTTCAGCCCGATTAGGCTTATCTTCTAACCGCTCTGACCATTCGATAATCTTTTCTGCATACTTCTCATTATCTGCATCGCTAGTAGCGAAAAGTAATTTGCTTTCGTAATGCCAGATCATTTTTTTAATAGCTTGTCTTGCATTGTCTTGCATTGTCTTTCTCTCTTTCTATAAGGTTGAGGGCGGAGCGTTATGCTCCGCCCATGTTTCTATCTGTCCGCTATATTAAACTTTTCAAAAGTGGAAGGTTGAACCTCATAACCTTTTCGTGTTTGTGTGGTAACGGTCACAATGTGATCTGAATTGTGGGCTTCGCCATGCTTGGCGATAACGCTTCGCAATGCTTCGCGTTTTTCTTTTTGTTGTTCATTGAGGGTTTTCAATTCGCGTTGCATCTCACGAATTTGCGTATTGATTGCGACTAACTCGGCAACGTCATTGGCTTCTTTGTTTGTAAACTTTCTCATTATCTTTCTCTCTTTCTATCGTTGTGACTAACTAACCTCTAGAGGTTAGCATGTAACATGGCATACAGTCAAACAATTAAATGCAATTAATTCAAATTAATTTAGAGAGATCGGAGCGGGAAAGATCGGAGCGGGAGAGATCGGAGCGGGAGAGAACGGAGCAGAGCAGGATCTACTATATTCTTATACTACCAGGCACGGCCCAGGGCTCGAGCCCTGGAGTAAGCTAGGCAATCCCGACCCGACCCGACCCCGACTGGGCATAAAAAAAGGGAGACCCGAAGGTCTCCCGAGTTGAGAGAAAGTTTTACCCGACCTAGGGGTCGGTAATTTTTTCCACATGTGTAAACATTAGCCACTCGTGCGTGTCGTATGCTTTTAGAAGAGCAAG
>VTLG01004519.1_pt1 | contig 19173 bp, 18 predicted proteins | sample 4694571 | NCBI WGS metagenome assembly VTLG01 (sample SAMN12604809, study PRJNA352737) | marine metagenome | biome: ENVO:00000447; feature: ENVO:00000209|ENVO:00000569|ENVO:01000036; material: ENVO:00002151; isolation source: viral sequences binned using virsorter ...
TGTAGTGATTGATGGCTGACTGCCATTTTTCACTGTAGTTTTCAAACTGAATGTCACCTAATTTTGATAGAGCCTCCTTGTCAGACTCGTTGATGGTCTTTTTTCCAGTAAGTTGTTCAAAGTGTGCGGCATCTTCTTCTGGGTACACGATGTACTCAAGGTCATTACCGTAAACATTTTTTACAACAGTCATAATTAGCTTCATGGTTTACCATTCCACCTCAGTCCAACTGGAGGAACCAGAAGATTGTTCTAGGTCATTTATCTCCATGTAATTTTCATTTGCGAAGTCACCGATAACGTATGAGTCTGTGTAGTTTGCATCTAACCAATCTCTTACGCTATCTTCATCGTTTAGATCAAGGTTTTTGGCCTCTTCCCCATCCATTTCAAAGTCGTAAGTTACGGTGTAGCTTCCGGTGTATCCGGTAGCACCTTTGTCTACTGTTATGTTGAATCTGTTTGACAATTCATAACTAGCATCCATTCCCTCTTCATCCGCCAACCACGCTTGGAACACTTCTTTTCCGGTTTCAGGCTCTTCATCTAACGTGAACTCAAACGTGGCTTTGTTGTTAGAGTGGTACGATATGTCGTATGGCTCATAACTAAATGTTTCAATCCACCCTGTTACAGAGTTATACCTTTTCGTGCCGTTGCTTTCCTTGTCTATCTCGACCTTAAATTCATCGACATTTTCTGGTACAACGGGTGGTTTTGTGTCGGTAAACCATACTTTGTGGTACAGGGGCGGAACTTCTGCAAGGTGTACCCCTTTGTCTATTTTGATTCTGTAATTTGGCAATGTTTTTCTCCTAGTGTTTAACTATTGCTATGTTTTTAGCCTTGATTCTCTGCCCGGCGCACAGCCCACAGTCACGACATTGCAGTCCTCGGCTAGTGTTAGCGCATAGAATCTCGTCTCCGTCGATCTCAGACACGCTCTCTACCTGTCTGTACGTCCGGTAACCCTTGGCTTGTGCATCAGCTTTTTGTTTTAAGTTCTCAACAGATGCCATAGAGAACTTGGCGTATTCGGGAGACACCCACTCCCATTGGTGCGTATAGCTGCTTCCTTTCTTGTTGCTAACAGCATTTTCTAGTTCTTCCCATACTTCTATGGGAACCATGGCAGGGTCACCGTATGCGCCCTGCCTAATAGGCGTGTTGTATTTATCGACAAGTCGTGCCAGTTCAGTTGGTGTTATTCGTGGAGATTCCAGTCCTTTTTTCCACATTTTTGAGAAGTGAAACGGAATAACGTAGCAACCTCCACCTTTATTCCATCTCATGTCACAATTTCCACAGACAGCGTCGTCCTGCTCTAGCTTTACCGCTTCAACTGGTGGCATGTCTTTTGTAAGTATGTATATCTGCGTCATCCACCCAGTTTTTCTGTTGGTTGACGGTGTTTTTATAGAAGTCGCCAGTGCCATTATTTCTGCGCCGTTATACGGAGATTTTCCTTCCCAGACAACTGCACTATTGAACGGTTTCATGTCCTTTTTTCCTCCTTCATTTTTTCCAGTTGAACGTCGTCATATCCTTTTTCTCGCCATTCTTTGGCTGCTTCTTGGGCTTCTTTTTTTGTTTGGTAGTGGTCGTCTACTCCACCTACCCAAACTATCCACTTTCTAGACAAACCTGTCCTCCTCATAAAATCCCAGTGCTTCACGTTCTGATTTTTTTACGAACATGTCTGGGTGTATTCCTAATTTAGGTGCTTGTTTTCGCCATGCCTCCTCGTTTTCTCTGCGATCAATCGCAGCTAGTTTTTCGGATACTGTCCCTGCACACTCAATACAGGCACAGTTGCCTTCGCCTATGTAGTCGGGACACTTTGCCCCGTCTACGCAGAAATCTGGGTTAGCCCTGCATCTGTGTGTAGTGCCCCTGTCTAGGGCAATACATCCGTCACAAACTTTGAACGTGTTTGTCATTGCAATACCTTTTCTTTTCGTAACTTCCAAGAGAACCAACAAGTTTTGACATGGTTTGGCATTTCAGATGGCACTGTTTTTCCACAAAAGAAACAGGTTTTTGCACCATGTTTTTTGATGTGCTTGAGTACCTCACGCACTGTCGGTACAGGTTGGTCTAAATATGGTGACCAGTAACTATTCAAATGTTTTTTCCTTTTTGCCTAACTCAGTGAATAATGCGCTAGTGAACTTGAGTAGTGCCATACGCCCTTCATCACCTAAAGACAGGTTGCCCCACTTTAGATTGTTGGCTGTTTCCTCTAGTGCCTTTGATACTTTTTGGCTTGTAATACCTTCTTTGCTTTGCAGGTATCCAATACGTTTGTACAGCGTCCACTTCAAGTGATCTGAACGTGTAATGAACTTATCCAACTTTTTCCTCCCGTTCGCGCCTAAGGCTGGTAGCTACATCTCTAGCAAGTGATTTTTTCACCTTGTTCATAAAACCTGCCCTACTTTTTCGGGCTACGTTTGTACTCATACCTGCAAAAGGTTCAACGTGTCTGCGTGTAATGAGCGCAGGTTTTACGTAAAGTCCCTCGGCTTTCACGCCTGTAACAGGGTCAGTGTGTCCTTTGCACGTAGGTTTTTGATCGACAGGCTTACGCTTGTGTTTGCAAGGTTTTGTAAAGTACGCACCATGTGCGAGTTCGTAGCAACGTGCGCGCCATAAGAACTCGTCAATGTCTTTTTCACCATGCGACAAGTCCATGTCGATTGCCATCGTGAAAAAAATCATTCCTTCCACGTAACCCCACGCTTTATCCTTTTCTTTTTTATTCCAAGCGTGGAACGGCGTTTTACTTAAATCCCAAGTAAGTGCCATTGGTCTACTCCAATTGTTGTGACATAAGCCACAACGCTACTTGATTTCATCTTTTTAGAATCATTCAGCCGAGATACACATCTCGATATCAAGGGCATATTTTTGACCATATGCCAGAGCCTGTTTGAGTTACATTTTTACTGTCCTGATAAAGGTTATTTCCTTGACAGCGTCACGACTTGTAAGCAAGTCGCGTGCCAGCATAGGCAGGTAAGCTTTTAGGTTGTGATCTATTCCCATAGCGTCGGTATCGCCTTCGAGTTTAGTAGCGAGTACAGCCGCGTTGTGCAGAGTATCTACGAGTTGATCACGTAGGTCTAATTGTGTTTGGTTAAAGGCTTTCATTTTGATACCCAGATAATTGCTATTGTTGTGATTGTTTGCATTACAAGTAAGGCGATAATGCCCGCGAGCATAAGTGCGTGTATGTTTTTTGCAATTTGCACAAGTTCACTATTTTTATAGGCTTTTCCATTACCGTCATTGCACGCTTTGCAAATCATGTTTAGTCCTTTAGGTTTTTCTTCAGTGCGTTTAGTTTTTCGAGTTCGTTTGCATCTATCGGGAATCTTGACGCTAGCGACTTATCGCCGCGCATGACAGTTTCAAGCCAGATTTTAGCTTCGCGTTTATCTCCGATGAAGTGTTGTGCGTATGTCTCTGCAGGTAGCAGGGTTTTTGGCATGTTCAATTTTCAGACTCCATATCCGCAGTTTGCCGTTACATATGGATATAAATTTCCACGTTTAGCAATTGGGCTAGTTTGTCGCATGTACGGTACATGCATTGTCTCAGTGCGTATATTTGCTGGACAATTTTCGTGACCATTTTTCCCAACGCACTTACCGCGTCTCACGTTATTGCGTAGGACAGTGCATCGGTACAATGTGCTCATGTTCGGACTCCAATGGTGTTGTGGTCTAGTCCACAACGTTTTTTTGTTTAGTGGATACGTTTATCCACTCCCTAATAGTATATATCAATCTATACCTAGATTACTATGGTCTAGTCCAACTAGTTTTTTTTAGATGATTTTTTTCTTACTGTTGTGGCGTAGATCACAACGCTATTTTGTTTTTTTTGCGTGAGTGTGCTTACGTGCGTTTTTGATCTTTAAGGACGGGCATATGTACGCTTGCGTATGTAGTTTTTTTTGTTGTGGCTTAATCCACAACGCGTGTTTTTTTTAATCCAGGTAATTGGGAAATATCAAAAAAAGCCCAAAAAAAAAGCCCTGCCAGTCGATTATGACCAGCAGGGCAATTCTCTTACTTCTTAGGCTTGTTATCCTTGAAAGCTTTAGTTGTTAGCACTTCGCCGCAAACGTCTTCCGGTTCAAAACCGACTTGAGCGTCGCAAGCCAACCGTTTGATGGGCTGCTTGTTACCTCTCCACTGTTGCGGAACGTTTGACGTCTCCCAATGTTCGGGGTTGGGGCATGCATAGCCACCAGTCTTAGACTTGGCACGCGTTGGGCGTTCCAACGTAGCACCGGTCAACATGATTGCTGACCAATCTATATCTAAGCCTAGAAACCAAACCTCGAACTTCTTATGAAGCTTGATTGGGCGATGTTGTTTCGCAGTATTCTTGCGATCTGCTGGTGTGGTGGTTCCATAGCTCGCGAATGCTTCCGCAAACTTAGAATTATGCACACCAGACAACGCAACTCCGAACTCTAACTTGCCCGACTCAATCGAATTACATGCTACTTCAGCATGCGCTAGGGACTCAACTAAACTCAATGCAAAATTGAGCTTTGAATCTCGTTGATCGTCACTTAGCAATTCAAAAGCTCCGATATGTTGGGTAATCCCAACCACCGGTGAACCGTCGTCTAGTCGACGCATTACGGTATTCAATCCGTAGCACTTGGCATAACGTCCAGTGCTGTACTGATAGCCTACCGAATGCCCATTCAATGGAATCTCGTATTCGTTGATAATCGCTTGGATTATCGCCTCGACGGTTCCAATCTGGCTAGACATGCGAATAAATTGCCCTGTCTCAAGATTGACAACGTTTGACTGTCGTTCTTGGTTCAGTTTGGACAACTTCACAACGTCGGTCGCGTCATGAATTGAGGTAAAAGTCTTAGCTTTAGTTTGTGCTTTAGGCATTGTTATCTCCCGTTGTGGCATAAACCACAACATTTCATAGGTAAGTGAATCTTAGGTACACCACTTCGATTTAATGGTGCCACTGCCAGCGCAGTGGTCGGGGTTATTATGCACTTCAGCCTTAGGTTTGAACCTCGGTTCCCTCGGCGTGGTCTAGATATCGTCTACTGCCTAGACTCTTGGAACTCCCAACGGATATAAAGATATACGGGTCTAGACAGGACTGCAAGTAAATATGAGCACCAATTTAGCGAATATGAATTATTGGTAGCGTTGTGGCGTAGCCCACAACTAATAACTTCACGTGTACGAGAGCGCGTAATTAATGAACATGGGCACGCGTTAGGCGTATGGGCTAGGTGTGAGGTGCGAGTTATACCGCGGTAAGATTGAAGACTGAACGCAAAAGGAGCACGCGTACGCTCGCGTCCTTTCATGCCGTCACCCGCCGATAGGCGAGCAGCCCCCCCCTTTAGCAGCATATGTACCCCTCAGAGTGCTGAGACTAGCCTGTTGTTACACTGGCTGAGACTAGCCTGTTGTTACACTGACGTTACACTGTTCTTACACAGAGTATTTGAACTGTTACACAGAGTTACACAGATAGCGTTATATATACTTTCGGTGTAAGAGTTTTAGTTACACACGTAGCCTGAAAGAAGCGAAGTGGGTAACGTTAAGTTTATGGGTTGTTGGGTGGGGGTTTACGTTGTTACACAGAGATATGTGTAAGAGTCTGTGTAAGGGGTGTGTAAGGGGTGTGTATGAGATTGAGATTAAGTTAAAAAAACACCCCACATAATTATTCCCCTTTAGGGGGAATTATGTGTAAGTAATTACTGTGTTAAGCGTTATTGATTTTGGTGTGATAATCTTTTGGAATCCTGAGTATTCCTGCCTTATGGTTTGGTCGCCTTATGGTTAGAGAGTTCAGGTGTTTCCTTTCTTGACAGCCTCGCCTCTCCCTCCTGCGGCGGGGCTGTTTTGTTGACACCCCCTTTACATACAACTACCATGTAATACATACAGGGGGTTAATTGCTGTGGCAAAAAAGTTATATGACAAAGTTGAGCGTACTACCGAAGGGGGTATCAAACGCTACGTTGTTTCAGTGTCCTTCAATGCAAAAGAATTTGCAGAGCTGAAAAAAATGCAAACTAAATCAGACCTTGCAGTATTTAGAAACAACACATCACTTTTCATAAAACATAAGGTCTTCGACTAATGGCTGGTAAAACCTACAAAAAAATCGAACAACGAGTAAATAAAGCACTCCCGGACTGGAAAGATTGGCCGCGCCGACTAAGAAGAGTTTATGCTTCACTCGAAGATTGGGGAGCATCCGAAGCCGCTGTTATCGACATGGTCAGACAATGGGGATGGGAATGGACAGAAATACAAGAACTAATAAAAGCATCACCGTCATTCGCACTCGCCCTGCAGGAATACAGAGACTCAGGTAACTATCCCAAACTAAATCATTGGGTTAAATTCATAACCACAGAAGAACTCAAAACCGTCTACATCAGAGAAGGCGAACTAACCAGCTACGCATCACTCGACGAAAATCCAAAAGCCACCACATACCACCAAAACGTAATCGCACAAAACGGTATGCTCGACTTCGCAGAACCATACAGCAACCGAGACGGAATCCTCGACGAAGAAACTAAAAAGGCAAACGAGCCAACAACCGATTCAGGACTAACCAGCTTCCAAGATGAATAACCAAGATATCTTCATTGTCGGTAAATCAAAATTCCCGCAATGCAAAGAACCTAAATGCTTCTACCACCAAACCACTAATAGCGACTTCTGCGGAAAACATAACCCCCTCGCCAAACACACAAAGCTAACTGATGGATACTCTGAAACAGTTACCGTCGGAACATGGAATGAGTCAGAAATCGTAGATACTTGGGGAACTGACAACTAAGTGATATGCTCTCCTCATGCCTTACACACCGCATGAGCATCAACTAAAACTTCATAAGTCAAAAGCTAAAGTGAAGTGGAACCAAACTGGTCGAAGAGGCGGAAAAACACGCTCCGCCCTTGAAGAAGACTTAGCAATTATCGAGTCTCTTTCCCACAAATATGTCCAGTTTCCGGGACAAGAAGGCCAAACTGCTGAAGAAGCAAGACTCGTTCCTGCTATCCACGTATGGACTGTCGCACCCACCAAAGCACAGATGTATCAGGTCTGGAACGAAATGCAAGCGTTCATACCAGAACACTTAGTGTCAAAAACAAATCCCTACAGAGAAAACAAATTGGGCGGTGGTAGAGGCTCTGGATTCAAAGAAGACGCTCTGCACGTATGGCTGGTATTCAGGGACAAGAACGGAAGATGGCTCCAAGGAAAAGACGGTAAGCCACGACCAAGACCTATTGTCTTCTGGGAACTCAAGTCCGCAGACAACCCCGAATCACTGCAGTCTGTAGGACTCGACTTCTTACACATCACCGAAGCACAGGAAATAGACGAACGTGGATGGAACAAACTTAGACCAACATTGTCATCGCCCGGTCGCGCTGGACGCGCTCTCGTCGAAGGAATACCGCCAGTTTCTCCGTCGCATTGGTTCGCTAGAAATTTCAAAAGAGCGAAAGAAAAGCCTAGCACACGCCGTGAAGCATTCTCTTGGACGGCATTTGATAACCCACTCCTGACAGACGAACAAAAAGAAGAAATCATGGACGATAAAGAAACCATGATGGAAGACGACTGGAACCGCCTGTATATGGCTATTCAGCCTGAAGGTGCTGGAGCGTTCTTCCGAAAAGTCGATAAAGCTGCACGAGCAAAAGAACTGTACCAGCCAGCAGCAGGTCAACAGTACGTTGCAGGACTCGACCTTGGTCGTAGCAATGACGCTACCGTGCTAATAATCAAAAACCGAAAGACCAGAGAGTCCGTTTCAGCAACTGAATTACTCAAAACAGACTGGTTAGTTCAGATGGAAACCATCAAAAGCGAAGCGCGAAGATGGAATCTCAAACAAATTGTTATGGACTCCACCGGACTTGGTGGTCAATTCGCTCGTGACATCATGTACAACGAAATGCTGACTGAAGGAATCCCTGTCGTCGCTTTCAACTTCACACCTGTAGCAAAATATCACGACCTGTATCTGCCTTATCGTGTTGCCCTTGAACACCAAGAAGTAAGTTTCCCAGCCGAATGGGGCAAGTTAACTTCACAGCTAATGGATACTACCCACAAGGAAACCGCGAATCGTGGACACGTCTTTGGAACTTCGTCTGGAGGACACGATGATTGGGCAGATGCAGAGGTTTTGGCATTGTACGGATGTGACCCAATAGAGTATGCTCAGAGTACGCGACCTGCTCGGAACACAGAAGGCATGGAGCCGCTAAGGCCAAATTACATTCCGAAAAGGCGACGTGGGAAATTAAGTTTGATCGAGATGACACGGAGTTCGCGTCATCGTGATTTGAATGAGCAAATAGACGCTCTTCTGGAAGAAGAGAAAGCAGGGCTTAATGTCTAAAGCAAGAGATGCAGCTATAGCGAAACGGTTCGGGTTTCCTAAAGCAAAAAGGCTGTCTAGAGAAAAACAAGACGAATTTGAAGCAGGGCTTCCCCCACGAGCAAAAACGCTATTTCAAGCAATACGTGTATCAAAACCAAAGAAAACTAAAAAAGCGAAGAAGTAAATGGTCTCACCTGCCGTTTCATCTGCCAGTATGGCAGTTCCTCCAATGCGAGAAAATGTTGATGACACGATTCGATTAGAACGTGCCAATCCACAGGACGAACCAAATATCACTCAGCAATGGGTAGAAGGCATGATGTCTCAAGGACGTATGCGATTTGGGAAGTTCTGGAAAAAATGTCGTAATGTCGATACATTCGTGAAGGGAGAATTCGATTTCCCTATCACGGAAAACGGGACGAAAGTCCGTCTTGGTACTGCACACTCAGTAGTCAAAACACTTACCGATCACATTACTCCACCTTTCGTAGATATTACTGTTCCGCCACCCGGTCCAAGAGGTCAGGCAAGAGCGGAAAAGATTGAGAAGTTCCTGCGTGGCTCGAACCACCGACTGGAACAGGAAACTCCCACTAGAAGAATTATCAACTTTCATACTGCAAGCTATGGAATTGCATGGGAGAAAACAGAATTTATTGGCGCGCGTTGGTCAGACTTCCCTGAGCCACCTGAAGATTCCGGCGACTTAGAGCGTTATAAAAAAGACCTTGAAGAAGCAATGGACAAAAGGTCGATTGAGTGGCCTATTACTACAAAGGCAGTCAATCCTCAGTCCATGATCTGGGACACAAATAACCAGTACGACCCTCGATGGGTAATTCATTTCTTTGATGTTGATAACGAATGGATTCATGCACACTTCCCCGGATGGAAAGGTGCTACTTCTGGCAGGTCTCAGTTCATTGAAGTATGGACTCACTCTCAGGTTGCTTATTTAGCAGAGCGTATGTGGGTAATGAAACCACGTAAGCACGGTTATAAGATTCGACCTTGGACTATGTATTGGCCTCAGACTGGCATGACAACCAGTGGTAATAAACCAGACGACCTTTATTGGGGGATTCTGGACGGAAACTTTGAGATGCTTCAGGCTGAATCTCAGCTTGCTAGTCAATATCTCGATATTGTTACGAACTCAACTTGGCCTGTTAGAGACTTCAAAGGCCCACCGGGCATGGCTGATGAAGTTATGAACGAGTACGACACTACGCCGGGAGCCATGAACGTGCTTCCGCCAAACGTAAATATTGAAATTGCGCGAACACCTGAGCCACCACAGACGATTATGTTGGCGAAGAATATGTTCGATGAGGCTATTGAGTCTAATACCGCTCCATCAGTTACTCGTGGTCAACGTCCTACAGGTGCATCCTCTGGATATGAAACGGCTGTTCTTTCAGGTATTGGACGGCTTAACTTTGCTGCTTGGGTTGCAGCTTCTAATCGAGGGTTGCAACACCGTAATGAAATTATTCTCAGTATCGTGGAGCACGTCATCCAAGACCGGATTACGGTTTGGGGTCAAACAGAAGCTGGAACTGTAGACGCTACAATTTCACCTAAAGACATCAAGGGTCATTATGTTAACTTCGTGCAACTCAACCCAACTGCACCAGAAGAAAGAGAACGAGTTCTCAATCTGTGGTCACAACGATGGCGAGAAGGTTTTGTCGATCACGACACGGCACTACGGGAAGGCGGGGTATCTAACGCGCTGGAAGTACAGTCAAAACTCCTTGCCGAGAAATTCCTACAATCAGAACCGATTATGGGGCTTTTGGAAGGTATTGCAGCGCAACGCATTCCACTTCTTCAGAACCTAGTAGAAGCATCAGGTGGCACACCTACAGAGGCGCAGCAAATAGCAACTAATGTATTGAATACCCAAGGTGCTACACAATTACCAAATCCCGGCAATTTTGGCCTCGGTAATCAAGCTGGGACTCGCCCGCAGACACCCGGTACAGGAGCACCTACAACTACTAGACCTGTGATGCCGGGGTCTATGGGTGAAGCTGATCTTGTTGCTCGACAAATGACTAGCCCTGCTAGAGCGGGAGAGAGGCGTGTGCCAACAAGCACGTTACCAGCGAGTAGATAAATGGCAGCTAAAAAAGATAATGTTCTATTAGAGAACGCATTTTCACAATTCGATGAAGTTGTTAAGCAGTTTCTGGATACCGTTCCGAAGCAACTAAACGCTCCTAAGCTAGACCCACCTAAAGGTCAGAAGGCTCAAAAGCCTCGTCCTTTCCAGCCATTAGGGAGATTCTAATGCCTCATACCACAGATCATTCAGCAGAAGCAGCCTTTAATCCTGTTACAGGCACAACAAATTGGAAAAAATCGCTAAAAAGCGGTGAGCCGTTTGATTTCAGTCAAAAAATGTGGGAGCAGGAGCACCCATATTTGGTAGAAGGACAGTATGCAGAATTAAACAAATTAGACCCAAAAATTCAGAACTATATTGTTCAAATTCCCCCTAACTATCGAGCAAGGGTGGGAGGTAATGCTCAGGTTACTGTAAGAGCAACTTCGCCTTATACCGCTAGAGCAGAAGTAGTTAAAGCAGGAATACCGGGTGCTGCTATAGGCGCGGCTACTCCAGTTACAGGCAATGTTTCATATGGTTCTCTGCCTCCGCTTGTAAACCAATTTATGGTTTCTTTTAAAGACAATCCTGTCTTAAAGTATGCTTTAGGAGCGCAAAGTTTTAACCAACCAACCGGGATTGGTGCAGAAAAATTTGGGGGCGGTGAATATGATTTTGGCTCTCAGATTTCAGGTGAACAGTTTGCCCCTAATATAAATCCTCTACCAACAATGGAGGAAGTTCAGGCTGCAACTCCGTATCAAATCAATACTCCAGAGGACCCGTTTTACCAGCCTCCGGGTTATACACAACTGACAACAGAGGATTTTGAGAGGATAAGAAAAAAAGCGGCTGCAGGAACACCTAGTGGAATTGCTGGTTATGGAGGAAATACCACATTTGATATAAATTCAATGCTTGGCGGGTCGAATGCTGCAGACTCATTTGACCCTAATTCTGCATGGATGCATAACTTTAATAAAGATAGTTTAGTGTTTAATCCTGATGAGGATTTATTCGAGACGGATACTTTAGATTTTAACCCTCAAGAAGATTTAACTCAGAAAATAAATGTTAGCGATTATGCAGACAATGCATGGAATATGAATGATGATTATTGGTTGGGGGAATCTTATGAAGTTGAAAGTCCAGTTATTAGTACAGTAGAAGCAGGAGAAGCAGGAGGAGACCCACCCCCTCCAAGTAACTCTTTCAACGAACTTCTTAATTCTGTAAAAGCAGGTGAACTAGGACTTTACACTGACGGAACCTTTGGTGTAACTGCGTTTGAAAACCCTGCGTTTTGGGACGCTATATTTAGCCCTCAGCCGGGAACAGATATTGGTACTGTACGTGCTGCAATGTTTGATGCTATGGCTGCTCAATTAGCAGCATCTGCCCCTAATGAATTTGAAGCCAACAGGGCAGTTAAAGAGTTTTACAAGCAAGCTGAACGACAGGCTAATGCGCGTGGTGAAGGAGACCTTGAAACCGCTTCAGGTCAAACACTTAATATTTATGCCTTTAATAAAGCTAAAACAGAATCAACTACAAAAACCTCTGTATTAGACCAAAGCGATGCAGATAACGCAAAGAACGACGTAGACACAGTAGTCGAGGATGGCACAGTCAGTTCGTGGATGATGACTGATTCGGGTAGCGGAATAGATGGAAGTGTTGCAGAGTCCTATGAAGTAGATAAGACAAATCCAGCAAAAGTTGCATCTATACAGGGCGGAGAATATATTCCAATTCAAGACATTATTAGTACTTTTGAGTTGATGAATCCGGGGCAACGGGCTGTTTATCGAATCCCTGAATTAGATAGTACTGGGATGCCAATAAGGGATGCCCAAAATAATCTTGTTTTTACGGAAGTCGTTAACCCTCTTCTTGCACTGTTGATTGATAGCGCAAATTTCACTAACGGATACATTAGTGAGGCTGCAATAGCTGAGGCTCAAAACATAGCTGCTGTAGAAGTCGCTACGTTACAAAAAGATTCTGCGTTAGCTATCGCAGAGGCACAAGGTGCTAGCGATATAGAGATTGCTGGACTTGTTGCTGAAGCAGATAAACATGTGGCAGACGCTCAGGCTGCGGCGACAAAAGCTGCGGCATCTAGCGCGGCTGGAGGGCAAAAAGGAGCAGCCCAAGCAACAGCAGGGGCAGCGTCCCCTTATGGTTTTATTGCTCAAGGTGCAAGTCAGCCACAAATTACAGATGTACTAACTTTGCTTGCGGCAGAACAAGTCCCCGACTTGGCGGCAGCAGGACCATACGGATTTGCCCTTGCTGAACCGACTGAGAAGGAAACACAAATAGTAACGGACTTAATTGCAGCAGGTTTGTCTCCCCAAGAGGCTCAGGCAGAAGCTGCTAAGTTAGCTGCACAGGGCAATATATGGAGCTATGCTGCAGGACAACCAGCTTTTGACATTAACCAACTTGCTCAAATAGCTAGCAATACTCCTGCTGCGCTTGCAGCACGGGGTCAAATTGAAGCTGCTCAAGCACAAGCATCCCCTTTCGGAGCACTTTCTGTTGGAGACGAGTATGCTCGTGCAAATGCAAATGCTATTTTGAGAGCACAGGCAGCAACAAACCCTTATGCTGCAACTCAACTTGGGCAAGAGGCAGAAAGGGTTGACCAGATACTTCGAGGTGGTCTTACACCTGAGCAAAGACTTGCAGAAATTAATGCAGCGCAAGCATCTGAAAACTTTGCAAACCAATTAGCTTTTATGAGTAATCCTTCTGCTATTGGATTTGCTACAGAACGTGGTTTATTACAAGACATCAATAATTCTCCTGAAGGGAATATTCCGGGGTCTTTGTTTGGGTTTAACTCTCCGAGAGCATCTGGGGCTGGCGGGCAAGAAACAACAACGCCGATTAATCCAAATTTGTCTACCCTTAGAAATGCTAGTGATGAACAGATTGGGTTCCTTCAAGGAGCGGCAGCAGCACAAGGTACAACACCAAGTGAATTTCAGCAAGGATTAGAGGCTTACACTCCTCAAGGAATCTAATGGCAACACCACAAGAGCGACTTAATGCTTTACGTGCAAGGCGTAAAGAAAGAGAGAGGCAAGCTGCAGAGTTGCGTAATCGAAGGCGTGCCGTAAGCAGTGGCGGTCTTATTGCTCGTCAAATTGCGAATCAAGAGCAAGCTACTTTACCTGCTCCACAGCAACCTTTTATTCCCACGCAACAGCAAGAATTATTTAGACAATCACAAGAAGCGACAGAACAATCTTTCTTGCCATTAGGAGTGACTGCAACTGTTGGAGCGCAAACTGCTGCGCCTGAAACAGCAGGTCGTCCTGAGTTCGGCTCTGGTTTTGGCTCTGGTGTAGCTGAGGCTTTAGCAGGTAAAGGGATTGCAGCAGCATCACAACTTCAAAAGGGGCTTGAATTATTTGGCGGGATTACAACAAGTCTTGCCGACTTCGCTCCCGGTCAATTATTTGCAGGGCAGAATCAAGGTCGCGGGTTTGCTGAAATTCTAAAAGAAGTATCTGAGGAATCAGGTCGAGGAAAATTCTTCGACGCTGCAGGTCAAGCACAGAATTTAGCAGAAGCATTTCGTCGAACGGACATGCCATCTGTACGACTTAACATGATTCCGGGTGAAGGTATAAATCTTCCCGGTGATGCATATCTAAATGAAATAGACGTAGGAATAAAGGGTGCAATTGAATTTGTTCCTGACATTTTGCTTACAGCAGCTACGGGTGGTATGAGTGGAGTTGTCTCAGGTAGCGCGAGAGGTTTAGCTAAAGCTGTTCCTACAATTGCTGCTCGAACGACTGGGCTTGATGTTCTTGCGTCAGGCGCAAAAGCCACTGTATCAGGTGTTAGGGGTATTCCGTCTGGAATTCGCTCTGTTTCGTCTGGGGCAAAAAAGACAAAGCAAACTGCTGCAGAACGAATGAGGCCTGTTCATCAACGTATTGGTAATCTAACGATTCTTCAAGGCAAAACAAACATAGAACGTGCCAAAATTCCTGAAATGAGGCAAATGCTTAATAGGCTGCAAAGCATTAAGCCTGTTCATGGTGTTATAAGTGGTGTTCTTCACGCTGTTAATCCTTCGATGCTTCTCAAAAGCGGTTCTGCTGCAACGCGGAGTAGTTACGACAAAGTCGTAGACAGTCTGTACGGGCGACTTAATGCACTTTCGTTAGTTCCCGGCATGGTTGAATCTAATATGTCTGTCTTCTCGCTTCTCATGGGTGGAACAAAAAATGCTCCTGCTTTAGTAGACAAAGGAATGGAAGGGGTTTCTCAAAGGCGTTTTGATTTAGGTAGGCAGCTTGGTGCTGGCGTTGGAAAAGTTCGAGACCTTACTTATGGCAAATTCCGTCCCAGAACAGAATCAGGACCAGCGTTTCGGTATGACGATAAAGGGAGGATAGTCTCTGAAATAGAAGAACTAAATGGGCGAGTTTGGACAGATGCTATGAGTAGCGCATTTGTCGTAAGTAAACATGGAGACTTGGAGATTCGTGGAGGAAAAGATGCAGTTATTAAAGGGGCTGCTGAAGAATTAGTTGCAATAGACGTAAACGGAAATGTAATAGAAGTTGCAGAAAATATAGAAGGTCCTGTCTCCGACCTTCAGCAATTTCATAAATATGTTCATGTTGACGCTCAAGACGTTGCTGCTAAGGGGGCTGACGTTGAACCTCCGCTCAAGCAAGTTGAAGAAGCCACTCCAATTCCTAAAGGTTCCGTGACGCTTACATCAAGTCAACTTGACCGTCTGTCAGAGGTGGTAACTACCAGAATAGACGCTGGTGATGCTGCCGTAGGTGCTTACGACCATATCATCCCTACGAAATTTGGTACTACTAAGACTGTTAAGGATGCAGACCTTTTAGAAGTGCGTAGCCTAGCTGAAAGTGCTTTGGCAATAGCTTCGGAGTTCGGGACTAAGAGTGCAGTGAACTCGATGAACAGGCTTCTGGACAAGATTGACGCCCTTCCTCTTGTCACCCCTAAAGCCCCAACCCCTAAAACCCCTAAACCTAAAATCACGATGAGGAAAACTCAAGACGCAAGCTGGACATCGGATAGGGTTGGCGGTTCTGGACCAATCGGTGCTGATTGGGGTATTTATGTCGACGACGAATTTGGCAAGCCCAAATTAGCTTATAACATCAGGCAGACACAGGCCCCTCGTAGGAATAAATCTGCAGAATGGACAGCGTATGAGGCAAAACATCCTTATACACCGCTATGGGTATCAAATCGTTCCGCTCGTCCACAAAGTACACTCAAAGAAATGCGTAAACGTGTCGAAGAACACATTAATGAGACTTATGCTACTAAAGCCCCAACCCCTAACCCTGACGTTCTCGTATCCGCCCAACCACCAAGTGCCACAGCTAAAGCACTAGATACGCCCGGTTCTTTTTACGAATCAGAAGCATCTCGTTTTTATACTGCTAGCCGTCATAACATTGAAACCTATCAAGACATGAAGATGCACTATGAGTACGCTACAGGAAAAAAGATTTCTGAGACGGCTGTTAAAAGATTTACGGATGCTGCCTATGTACCACAAGTGCCTAAAGGGGGAGACTGGTTTGAAGAAGTAAACGAGATTTTGAATCCCAAAAAACCGGGACAAAAAGGGCGCCCTTTCAAAGAGCGTTCTGTTGCAGGAGATGATCTTCAAGAAGCTATTGATAAAGGCCATTACGAAATGGCTGGCCCAATGGAAGTTATGCAGTCATTTATGACTCATATGTACACAACAACAATAGATGCAGGGTTAATAAAAGAAATTAATGCAGCTACGAGAGAGATTGGTAGTGGTTTTGTTAATTTCAATAGACTCAAAGGCAGGGTTGCTAAGACAATCAATAAGTTTGAAAAACTTGTAGATAAAGATGATATTAAAAAACTTAAACCTACTTCTCATTTAATAAAAACATTAGAAGCAGCGGGGTTTGAAAAATTACCTGCCGAACTTCAAGCCATTCAAAGCCTACCCAATGCTCAAGTGAGAAAAGAGCGTATAAAAAAATTACAAGGTATATACGACAAAGAATTCAGGGACTTAAATGGTCATTGGTTTGCACTAGATGATTCTGCAGGAAGAGTTGCTCCAGCGTTTGCAGGTGTTTTATTCCAAAATACTGAAGAAGTTGATAAAGCTATTAAGGCTGCTAAAAGCAAAGAGGGTGCTAAAAAAATCCAGAAAGCTGCTGGTCTTGCAGACCCTAAAACAGCAGGAGGAATAAGGGAAAGATTCGCTGAAGTTGGAGACCTGCTTCGTGTAGGTAAAACAGGATTTGACTTTGGGTTCCACTTAATTCACGGTATCCCCCAGCTTGGACTTGCCACGGGAAGGTTTCTTGCAGGGCATCCAAAAGAAGCTGCTAAGTTATATCATCAATGGGGAAGGTCAGTAAAAGTTACTGCTGAGGCATTCTTTCGACCAGAGGTTTTAATGGAAACCTTAATGAAAGAGCCTGAAATAGTAAGAGAAGCTATTGAAAACGGGCTTCAGTTAAGCAGAAGTTCGCAAGACTTTTTCCTTGCTACCCAAAACGCAACAATTTTGCGCCGGGTTCCAAAAGCAGGGGAGGCTATGGACAATGTGCTTAGTGACCTTGCCAGAGGATTTGAACGCGCTTTTGTAGCACCCGGTGACCTGCTTCGTATTGAAGGCTACAGAATTCTTAAAAATACAGCAGGGCAATCAGAAACAGGATTAACTGAACTTGCTGGATTTCTAAACAAAATGACTGGTGCTTTAGATTCATCAGCATCTGGTGTGGCTCGTGGCCAACAACAGTTAGAACGTGGATTTCTATTCTTCTCCCCACGATATACACGGTCTGCAATGGCATTATTGTCAGACGTTTACAGGGGTGGAACAAGGGGGGAACTAGCTAGGCAGACAATGGTCGGAATGGCTTTCTTTGGGGTAGCTACTTATTGGGCATACTCTAGAGCACTTGGACAAGAACCAAAATTTGACCCGACTCAATCAGATTTTATGACAGTTCAATTGGGTGATAGCACGGTAGGAATTGGAGGCTTCTGGACTCAGTTTACAAGATTGGCTTCTAAGTTAGCTGAAACTGCTTGGGATGAAGACGCTCAAGAATCATTTGGAGATGCAAGCGAAAATCCTCTGTTTAGATGGGTTAGATCAAGGGCTGCACCGGGAGCGGGGGCTGCTTGGGATATAGCTATAGGTGAAGATTATATGGGTCGCCAGTTTTCCACTTTAGGAGATAGAACGGCTCATGTTGGAAAACAAATGATGCCTATATGGATGGAGGCATTGACACTTGAAGACCCGTATCGTACTGGTCCAGCAGGAATAACTGCCGAAATTCTTGGCTCTAGAACAAATCCTCTTTCTGCATCTAAACGGCGCAGAATACTAAGAGATTCTATTGCTGAAGAGGCTTTTGGTAAAAAATACCAAGAACTTAATAAGCTGCAGCAAAAACAAATTCAGGCTGGAAAAGCTAAAGGCATGACTGATGAAGAAGTGGAGAAATTGCAAGCCTTTACTGATGAAGTCTTTAGAGGTAATGCTGCAAGGGGGGAAGAGGTAGATATTAATATTGAAAAATGGCACTTCGAGCGCGAAGAAATTGACAAAGATTGGAACGATTTAGTTAGAACTGGTATTGACCATCTTCAAACTGAAGGCTCAGGGATTGATTTAGAACACTTTAGGAAGCATCATCTGGCTGCTGCTAATGCAATTCGTAGAGATGCCCTTGACAAACTTAATGATGTCAATGGTGACTACGCTCTTACTATGGCTTATTACACAGATATGGCTGAAAAGTTTGGAGAAGACCACCCTGAAGACGTTGCTTACAATGAGTACATAGATACGATTATAGCTACAGATGACTTTGATACTCCTAAAGGATTTGACTTTAAACGTAGAGATGATGCTGTAGCAGCATTCAGGCAACGATGGGGAGATGAGGTTTACGCTTATGTTATAAAAACCTTGCAAACTGGGCGTGATTTACCAGTCATAGTAAATGAGTATTACAAAGGTAAAGAAAAGTTTGAATATTACTGGCGTGATGTAGAAGAGCAAACGCTGGCTGCTATGCCTCGTGCTGGAGAACTGAAAGAGGTATATCAGGCGTGGCTGGACGCAGATGATAACGGTAAGTATGAGTTAGAAAATCAGTATTTCTTACTAAAAAAATATAAAAATTTAATGTCTGATGTAAGGTTATCTCTTAGAAGGCAAGATAAATTACTTGACGCTTGGCTTTTTAGATGGGGATTTGTTACCAAATTAGAGAACGCGGAAAATCGAACGGCTCCAGATGGGTACTCAAACCCTCGTGAATACTGGAGGCAAAAAGAACCTTTCCCGCTTGAAGAATTTGATATTGGCGAAGGAGTAAATCTTCCACCTATAGAGCAAGATGTTGTAGGGGCAGGGTTGTAATCTTTTGCGTAATATAAGTAAAGTAGTATCGGATAACACCTTTAGGGGTATAGAGGTTTAGGCCCAATGACAACCGACAATAAAGATGTTTCGGCATCACCAGAATCACCAGAAGCTATAGCAGCGCAGGTTTCGGCAAACGCTCAAGCAGAAGGTGGCGGGGGAGTAGAATCGACTCCC
>VTLG01006236.1_pt1 | contig 19172 bp, 27 predicted proteins | sample 4694571 | NCBI WGS metagenome assembly VTLG01 (sample SAMN12604809, study PRJNA352737) | marine metagenome | biome: ENVO:00000447; feature: ENVO:00000209|ENVO:00000569|ENVO:01000036; material: ENVO:00002151; isolation source: viral sequences binned using virsorter ...
GAGAATTTCATTATTTGACATAACCAAAAAATCTCGCTCAACTATATCGTCTACCATAGAACGCTTGACACTAGGCAATAATCGTTTACTGGTACTAAAACATTCTTTTTTCATAATTTTCTCCTATATTGTTCATACTGTTTTTAATTTAATTTATTTGATTTAAAAAGTAAAGCATCAATTTACTATTATTTCTTTTCCATATTTTCGCCACGTTTATTTTGAACTTTTTCCCAAAGTGAATAGAAATGTTCAAGAGAGTGTTTCCCCAAATCTATCTCAATAAATTCCGTAACCTCACTTTCCAGATCGTTTAAAATATAATTTAAAATACGAAACTCGTTTTCATTAATCTTTAAATTTAATGTTCCCATTAGCTTTTCCCCTCTAAAGTTAAAGGGGGGGTGTTACCCCCCTGTAATTAAAAATTATAATCGTGAAATTTGCGAGGTGATTTCTCGATGTAGTGCTTGCCTACTTCTGAGTGGAAGTAGCCATCTTTTCTTAATCTAGCTTTAATAATGGGATTTTTTTCGTTGGATTTCATATCCCATTTTTGTTCGTCTTGGTTGGCTAAATGCCCAGCAAAACCACCTTCGTGCCAGTCTTTTTTCCAAGGCAATTCTTCACAATCCATTTCTCTGATTTCTATAGTTTTATCAGAAATAACTCTAACAATTTCGTAGGGGGTAATGTCGCTATAACCGCCGTTGTTTGCGTAAGAGCAATTCTCTTTAATTATAAAAAATTGACGAACAATCTCTGGGTGAGGGATATTTTTCTTTTCAATAAACGCATGAGCTTCGTCTATAGTATTAAAAGAATCTCCGTATCTATGCACTACAGCCTTATCGTTTGGATTATTTGGAACTGTAGTTTTTTCTTCAACTTTGTATTTGGTAATCATTAGATTTTCTCCTTGTTGTTTCAATAAAGATAATATACCTCATAGCTATTTTAGTGTCAAGTTTTAATTTACAAATAATACAAAAAAATATCAGGAGAAATATAATTCGGTCTCTTTTGCCCTCCTTCTAACAAGCCCTTTCACTATGCGACCACCAGCCCTCCTCCATTGCCAAAATAACTTACCAGCACCTTCGATCTCGCCTCTTGTTATTTTACTGCGAATTTGCGAAGCTCGAAAATTACCAGAACCAATATTAAAAGTGAGGGACGTTAAAGCCCCCACCTGATTTTCAGTTAGTTTGTGAAAGTATGGCTGAGTCAGTCTTGCAACCGCATTGTATGAGATCTTAGTATCTCTGCGAAGTAAGTTTTCGGCTTGCTCTCTGGTAATTGGTTCGTGATCCATTTTAACCCTATTGCCATCCAGACCATAGATAGCGCCAAAACCGATGGTAAGATAACCAGCACTGCACTTATAGGGAGTTTCACTAAATCCTTCAAATTCAGATATGAGATTAATTGTTTCATCGTTTATCATCCTACTTATTTAATTTTTCAAAAGTTCTATTCCCAAACCAAAAAGCGACTATAAGAGATAGCAAAGAACGCAACTCCTCAGAAAAAGCTGTTTCAATGGCACTGGCAATATCCACTCCGTTACCTGTCAGCGCAATAGCGACAGATATTTCTAACCCGACCCAAGTCAAAACTACAAGGTATGTAATTACTGGTCTGACAGAAGCTGAGAGCGTAGCCGTCCATGGGGAAGCTCGTTTCATTAATTCCGAATCGTGGCGATATAAACTTTTTATCTTTTCAGCGTCAGCTTCTACTTTAGCTTCCTCTAATCTGGATTCACCAATTTTTGCTTGCGCATCAGCTTGCGCTTGAATTAAAGCGAGTTCATGTTTTTGGTCAGATTTTTTATTCCACGCACTTACTAGGGAGGGGACTGTTGAGCCAGCCAAACCTATTACAGAAGAAATAATTGAAAGCATTATTTTGTGGCCTGATCTGCAACGTCAAGTGTTTCTAATTTTTTCATTACTACATATACCTCTTTTAATAAATTAGTTAAATTGCGATGGGTCATTGGGGCCACGATTACCTTACCACCTGTATCTATTATTATTTGCGCTAGCCCAGTATAATCACCGCTTCTTTTTTCTGGGATCACTGTGATGTTTGCGTTTATCTCGTCCTTAGCCATGTCAGGTACTCCGCTCCTTCTTTTAAATCTGCGAATGCTTTCAAACGTCTTGTGGGAATCTCCTCGACAGGATCGACAACAAACATGATGGAACCTCCGTATAGGAGGCTTGGGAACCCGTGTGTTTTTGCGAATTGATCTGCCCATTTGTATCCTCGACTTCTTGCCATAAAAACGACTTTGCCTGATTTATATTCCTCCTGTGAAATTGCCCAGTTGTGGTGATGACCAGCAACTATAATATCTGATTCTTCGCCCCATAACGCCTCACGTTTCTGCCCATGAAGCGGATTGTAGATTGAAGTCCCCTTATGAGAGTGAGCTGCATTGATTTTAACTTCTGAACCATTTGGGAAAACTAATCTAAACTTTGCTTGCCAATCCATCATAGGAATTTGCTCAGCGTTTAAAGTCTTTAAATAAGTTGAAAAATCTCCCATTGTGTCATGGTTGCCGATAAGCCAAACCCTCCACGGGATTCCAGCGTCTTGTAAAAACCACTTTGCTAATCGTTCTTCTGTTGAACGTGAAACATCGGTCTCAGCATATAACTTAGTGAGATACCCTCCCCACCCATCAACAGTGTCTCCAAGATTTACGCAATGTATACCTTCGGTTTTAGTCATTATATCTACGTCATGTCTTAATAGTTTTACATGACAATGACTGCCTAAATGCGGATCGCCAACGAATACCCACCCAGTTGGCTTCATATCATTTATTTTTACTTGAAACCAATTCATCGCCTCTTCACGCTCTAATTTTTTATTAAAGCGTTTTTCTAGGCTATCTAGGATTTCTTCGGCTGGAATATCGTCATCGGGGAATTGTGGGAGTTCCACAGTAGGGGTGGGGTTATTGTTTTTGGATAAAATTCTTTTAACTTTACTATGAGAAAAACCAAGTTGTCTGGCAACTTCGGCCTTATTATTTATTTCCTGATATAAACTTTTTATTTGTATTACGTCAGGATGGTCTTCTGTATATAATTTCAAGATATTAGTTCTTCGGGCTGTTTTAGACAAACCACTGTTGCGTGTAACAATGGAACTTTTTGAGAAGTAACTTTTATTATTTGCGCTCCTCTATAGAGACATTTCGCCTCATCTTTGTATGGACCCAATTCATCTTCTAATTGAAAACTACCGCCAGTTAAAGAAACAAAAACCACGATTGTTTTAAACATTTAACATTACTCATCTTTCGGCTTTGGTATGTAAATATGCCGTCCATTATGTGCAGCCATTAGGTGGTCTACATCCCTTCGTAATGAATTAGAGCGATGATGTAGCGCCTCAATTTCTCGGTGTTCTTTTTCTTGGTTCTCAGGACTAAGCATTGACCCAATAACGCTAATTTGATGTTTCATAACTGCATCACCTGATTCCGTTGCATCAAGCCTTGCATTAAGACTGTCTATTTCTTTGCCAGTAGCTTTTAAATCTTCTTGAATCCTAGCAACAGTGGCTTTTATAACCGCCCATGTTCCAGCTAGTCCAGAAAGAACAACGCCTATGGTCAGAAGTTCTTTAGGTCCAAGTTCCATGTTATTTCCTCGTATACATTATAAAAACCCATAACGCTCCAACTGCTGCGCCTATAGAAATTATTGCCCCAACAATCTCACCAGCTTTTTTTATTCTTCTAGCTGATATACGTTTTTTTCGATCTAATGCTTCTTCGTATCTTTTCTTTTTTTCCTCATGGGCAAGTAAAATTTCTGCCCAAGTATCCTTTCCCCATTTACGATTAAGCATATAGGAAATGCGGTCTATATTTTTTTGAGCCTCTTTTTCTTCAATAGTCTCAGTAATAGCCATTTGGAGAAATTTATCTGAGGTAGACCCTTTAATAAACTGCCCCCACCTTGAGGCTATTGGGTGAGACTTTTTCTTTAATTGCTCTTGGCCTTTAAATAAATTTTCTACTAACCCACCAATATCTGAAATATCTTCGGTGCTTTTTAAAGCAAGTTTAATTGCCTTGCAACTTTGATTGACCAACTGCAATCCGAATAATGTTTCTGCCAAAACCACATTTAATCCTCTGCGTCTCGGCAGTTACAATCATTGCATGAACAGTCTTCGCACTTAGTTTCACAATGACATGGGTGTTCGCAGTGAATACAGGTCATGGTTTTGAAGGCCAAGTGATTGTTTTAACAACAGTCGAGTCGTCATACTTAGAAGGTAAGTCTCGTAGATCAGCCCTGTACTTCTTCATCTCATCCGAAAGAGTTACATCACTTAAAGCATAGAAATCAGTCTCAGCTAACTTTCCATCTCGCTCTGCTCTTAAACTTTCAAATGCTCTTTTTGGAGCAGCATCAGCCCATGCCTTCTCTTCAGCATCTCTAGCCTTTTCTTCGTCATTGGTTAATTGGACTTTTACACCATCAACCATTTTAAATCGTGCCATTTTCTTCTCCTAACTAGGCGTTAAATTAAATTGTTATTTTTTAAACATTTAGGCATTTGCTCTTTTATAAAAGAAAAATTTGCCTGTTGCGATATTTGTGCTACTGCTAAAATAAATTTTAACGGCTGTTACAGCTTCATCAGTAGTTCTAAGCCCAATTATATCTTGACTTAGCATTTCTGCTCCCTGTGTTTTACCCCCTCCTTGACCAAAAAATACTGTCTCCGCACCAGTATCCGCAGGGTTTAAAATAGTTACACTAATGGCATAGCTTTCATTTGAGGCTGTTCCTCCACCTTGCCCCAAAAGTCTTACTTGGGAAGCAGAAGTACTAGATTCAGCAGTCTTTGTTGTATTTACAATACCGCCAACAACATAAGCATAACCACTGGTTTGATAGGTTGGCGTGCCTCCTGTACCATATTGTAAATATAAGTCCTTGTTATCACTAGCTGGAACAATATCATACGCTTGAACTTGATAATCATACCCAGACGCCATTCCAGTAAATTCTACAGCAGCAGTTCCCGATGCAGTAGCTCCGCTAACAAATTCCCATCCACCACCAGCCCCCCATGTGCCATTTCCTTTTAATACTGTACTACTTGAAGCAGTACCAGTGGCACTTATCATTCCTACGTCTAGTTTTGTTGTAGACATTTATATCTCCTACGGCTTTGGATATTTATCTTTTACGGCTTTGATAGTTTCTTTCCACTTATCAATTCCGTTGTGATAAATATCATCAAGTTGATCTCCAATGGCTGGATAAGCTCCTCGTCTGTCATCTTTGTACTTTTCTTTGGCGATGTATTCTTTTTCGGCGGCAGCACTAGCAGCATCATTTTTGTCAGCTTCGGCTTCTTCTTCAGCAGTAAACGGCTTGTTTCCATCCTTATTTGTATGATACCTAGTCATGCTATTTTCCTCCGACTTAAAACAAATGTCCCACTATCAATCGTTCCAGTTCCGTTTAAAATCCTTAACCCTGTTACAACCTCAGCCGTTGTTCTATGCCCAACACAAAAATACAGACACTCATCACCAGCATTGTTAATTCCTCCACCCCAAGAGCTTACTCTATGTTCTGCTGAGGTAGCGGGGTTTGGGATATTTACAACAGCATCCCAAGTTTCGCCAGCAGTTGCACCTCCAAGATTTCCAAAAACTACTATTGGTATTCCAGCGGTGGTAGAATCTCTTCCAGAATCTTCAGCAGTTGCCGCCCAATTTCCCATCTGATTAGTATATCCGCTAGTTTGATAAGTAGGACCAGAACTAGTGCCAAACTGTAAACGAGGACAATTAGCTACAGATAAATCGGCAGAATTTTTTACTTGGATACAATCAATTTGATAGTTGTATCCAGAGGCGAGATTGCCCTCACCTAAGTCAATTGTAGATGAAGTTGATGCTGTAACACTCTCAACAAATTCCCATCCTCCAGTTGGAGCTGCCCATGCATTATCCCCCCTGAGAAATGTAGAACTAGATGCTGTACCTGTTGCGCTTAACTCTGCTATCCCAACAGCATCATCAGCCATTGCAGCGTTATTTACGCCATTAGTAGCTACAGCAGTGGCAGTATTTACTGTCCCAGATTTGAAGTATTGAAAACTAACTACGTTGTTGGTTCCAGAGGGAGTTGCTGAAGTAGTGCTAAGAGTTGTACCACTTACATTAAAATCAACTCCAGGTACTTGCTCTACGCCCCCAACTACCAATCGAGTTGCCGTAGTTGTTCCTGCTTCATCTAATGTAAAACTAGACCCACCCCCATTAAATCTTTTTACTGAAGGATCAAGTTGATTAAGTCCTGTTAAAAAATTGCTCATCAATATCTCCTAACTATGTGCCAGCTTGTAGAGGGAAAATCTTCCTGTATCTTCAAAATTTCCAGACGTAATACTAAATTTGACAGCAGTCACGGCCTCAGTTGCGTGCCTTTTTCCTACGCCAAAAGTTGTGGCTGCTTGTGGCGTTGCACCAGTGTGTTGATACCACATATTAAAACTAAGAAGAGTATGGTAAGTTGTTACAGAGGGATTATGTATAAACACTCTAGAACTTACACTTGTAGTCGCATCGTTCCCTACAAAATAAGGGTCGGCTCCCATTAAAATTGAGTCATCAGACGCATCATACTTACAATAACAACTAGAATAATAAGCACCTGACACAGCCCATCCGTAGTCAGAGGCTCCAGAGTCATAGGTGTGAGATGATGTGTCGTTGCTAGTCTGTATTTGAAGAACATTAACATCACTAGCAAGGTGGATTCCTTCAATTTGAACCATCCAAGTTTCCGAAGTATTATCTATTCCTGTAAATTCTACGCCAGACGTACTAGTGCCAGAAATTGTAGTAGATGAAACAAATGACAATGCTGGACTTGAAGCAGCCTCGAATGCTGGAGGAGAGCCAGCCCCAGTACTGGTTAACACTTGGCCGTCTGTTCCCGGACCAACAACACTTGGATTACCGCTGGCATCATAAGTAATAACTTGCCCATCAGTCCCACTTGCCAATTTTGCCAGAGTTATTGCATCGTCCGCTATATCTGCGGTTTGGACACTTGTGAGGGATGTCCTACCCGTTAAAAATCCGCTCATATTAAGTCTGCTTTAAGAAAGAGATTGTTGCTTCCAAACTAGATGCGTTCTGACTATTTAGCTGTAAGGCATCGCCTGTTTCCAAAACAAGTTTCCCCTGTATAGGGTTAAACGCATCATTTATTGGTATATTAATTTCATGCGCTAGTATGCTCTCAGAGCCACCGCCTGATTGCACAACCTTAACTGATATATGCGATGCTGTACTAGCGTGCATATTAGCAATCTGACACCCAATTATTGTGAGGGTTTCTCCTGATCCAGCAGTTAAGGCAGCAGCATAACTTGTCCCGACATCTGCTGAAACCATATGAAAAGTACTCGCCATTTTTTTCTCCTATCCTAAAGCAATCGCCATTGCGATTGGGTCTGTTGGCGTACTGGCTACAGGCGATTGTAACTGCCACGCATCATCTGAAGCTGAAAAAACTACTTCGACATATTGATGTTGTTCTATATCACCGCTTGCTAAAGCAACATCCCGATTCTTTTTGATTGCCTTCGCTGCCACGGCATCCACGTTCAAAGTCGCAGCCCCAGTGTTCGCATGATTGGCATGAAATCCAATTCTTAATCCATCATAATAAGCAGCTATTGTGCGATTGGCTGCCACAGCGTAGGTATTTGAACTTCCAGTTGAGTCTTTATTACCCTCAAGTGCATCTTTTAAACCTCTGGCCATCATGCCCTCTAATGCCCTTGCCCCATCATTCACTGATCCCGGAGTTTGGTTTTCTGGAAATCTAGCGGTATTTGATGCGTCAGCAATGTTTAAATCTGTAATCTCTGCCATTTAATTTCGGCCTCCATATGTAGCCCCAGCACCAATTCCCGGAGCTTTTAAAATGTCAATACTTTTCCCATATCTAGGCGCAGATAGTGGGCGGTTTACAAGCGCATTCAATATTTGTTGCCCCGGACGGGTGTATGCTCCAGCAACTAAACCAGTAATTGCGCCAGCAGTTGGGTCAATAGCACCCGCTCCACCACCCGCAAGCAAGGCCGTTAAAAAACGTGGAGCCGTTCCAGATTCTGGAATTGTTGGCGACAGCCTTTGAACCGCTGGGTCAGATAATTCTTGCATCGTTGCTTGCCCTTTTACATATTGCCTTTTTGGTTTGCCCATTGTTTTTGCGCCTTTAACCGCTCTGTCAAATTGAGATGGGTTAAATACCCCATTAAATTTTCCGGGTGCTTTTGCAGAAGCATCTTCAACAATAGAAATCATGCGGTAAGTTTTGTTAGCATTTTTAAGTTGAGCAGCTTGTGATGGGTTGGTTCGTTCTAAACTTTCCCTCATTAATGTTTGTAGTTGTTTTACTGCTCCAGTTAATTGGACAGCATCTTCGTCAGTAGATTTGGAAAGTGTAGTTGCTAATTTACCAAGAGTTGATTCTGCGGTTTTAAACGATTCTCCCGACATACCCATTTTATTGTCAAGTTTACTCACAAGATTTTTTTCTACAATTTTGTTAAACTTTTTTAAAGTCGCATCTGATAAAAATTGAGCATTATCTATAACTTCATTTAATTGGCTCCTAAATTGCGTGTCCATGTTAAATCGTAAATTAGGCAAAAGTTTTTTATAAGCGTTGGATGCTTTTTCTAGCATTTCAGCTACAGCTTCACGCCCTACAGGTACTTTATCAGATAATTTTTCCCCTATTGGAGCTAATGCTTTATTAATAACCACTCTATTAAAATCTTCAATGCCTCTTGCTTGCGCTCCTCTTATTGGAGGCAAAAAAGATGTAGCAGCATCTTCAATCATTTGGACAGTTCCTCCTAATCTTTGACCGGGAGTTAGAGAAACACCTTCTTTTATTAACATATTTGCAGCATTACTAACATTCGATTTAGGCGCAATCATTCGTTGCACACCGCCAACCGCTGCTGGGATTGCAACCCCTAATGGACCGCTAATAGCTGCGCCAATACCACCCCTTTTTAATCTTTCTCCTTCTTTTGCGTAACCACTTCCAGCTACAAAACCTTGACCAGCACCCACACCACCAGACGCTAAATATTTAGTTAGTGTAGGAGCATTTTGTATAAGTTTTGTTCCTAAAACTTTAGCAGCACTTGCACCGCCAGTTAATGCGCCACCACCTAATTCAAGCCCAAGTGCAGTTTTGGGGTTGGCCTCGCCAAAATCGTCTAGCATTTTTCGGCCTTCAGCTAAATTTTGTTCATAACTTTTATTTCCATATAAAGGTTTTAACCCCATTCCCATTAAAGCGTCATCTAACTCAGTCCTTACTAAGGCTCTCATTTCGTCTATATAACCAAACGTAGCACCAGACGCTATTTTCCCAATACCACCACGAACATCATCCATAATTGAACGATCTTCTGATTGAGAAACATCTGTTTTATTTTCAGCCAATCGTTTATTGACGTTTTCTAATATTTGTTTTTGTTCTTTATTCATTTATTATTTCCCTTTGGAAAAAGCCTTTCGTTCATCTGCTGTCATTGCCTCCCATTGATCTCTTGAAACACTAGAAGGTGGCTCCCCAATATTTTCAGTTTTAGGAGTTTTAGATTTTAAATGTCCAGTTTTAAACCATTCTTTATAACCCATGCGGTTTTGATTTAATTTATACTCTCCCATTGGAGCGGTAGGATCGAAGATTTTATTGGCTTCAAGGTATTTTTGCCATGCAGCGTCCATACCAAATGTATGTTTGTTTTGCGCAAAATAATCTTGTTCAAAATTAAGTTTATCTTGATAAAGTTTTGTTCGAATTTCTACCGCTTTTATAATATTAAGATTTGTTTCTTCTGGCTTACCAATGCCTACTGTTGCGCCAGCAAACATTGCTACGTCTCTGTCAGATGCTGCCCCCGGCAAACCTTGACGCATAAGAGGGGTAAGCTCGTCTTGTATTGCTTTTCCTTCGGCTGTTTTGTCATCCCATCCCCACGCATTTTTAAGTGGTCCCGCCTTTTCGAGCCCAGTCCCCATTCCAGCTCCCATAAGTTGTTTAAATCTGTTTAGCCTTTCTAACATTTTTTCTTGCGATGTTAATGATATCCTTTTCTTTTCAAGATTTGTATTGAACTTATTTCTTTCTTGAACCATCATTTTTCCCGCAGTTGTTCTATCAACTCCAACATATGGGTTGCCCTCTGATACAGGCACACCAAAACTGCCAAGTTTAAACACTGAAGGTTGCGCTGATGAAGGTTGCGCTGATGAAGGTTGCGCTGATGAAGGTTGCGTTGGTTGAAGTTGCATTGGTTGAGGTTGATATGGTCTCCATTGCGCCGCTGGATCGGCAGCTTCCCCAACTACACGTTGTTCACCTTTTTGATTTATTTGAATTTTAGACCACCCTGTTTTACTATTATCGTCTTTAATAACTGTAAACGTACCAAATTTTTCATTGTCTATTGGCTTAAAGCCAGCTAAAACGGCAGCTCTTGCTTTACCCGGTGGCAATGTTTCAGCGTATGCTTGTATATTTTTTCTTTTTTCTTGAGCTAGTTCGTTTTGCCTCATTAACGATTTTAACTTAATAGCGTTTATTATTTGATTTTGATAGGCTTGATTTCCTTTATTCATGTTTTGCCCAAGAGTGCCTAATGCTCTTGATGCCAACAATGCTGGTTGACCTACGTTTGTAGTAGGTGCGCCAGCAGCCCTCATTTGCGCCCCGTATTGAAGTAAGTTAGAAAACAAATTTTGCTGTTGTTGGGCTTGGCGATATTCTGGATTAGCTATTTGAGAAAAATAATTTTGGAATAATTTATCATTCATTATTTAACCCCTTCCAAATACTTTAGGGAATGCGCCGAATTGTCCAAAGGGACCACCCATGCCACCTAAAGAGCCAGCAATTCCAGCGAGTGAGGCTATATTGCCTATTGTGCCAGCAGTTTTATCTTGGAATATTGGCGTTGATGTTGACGAAGTTCCACCAAATTGCCCACCAGCTACTAAGGACATATAATCTGCCAGTGCTTTCTTTTCTGCTGTCTGTTCTAAATTAAATCTATCAATATCTTCCTGTAGTTGCGCTCCAGCCTGTCCTTCACGGGCTTGTCCTACGCTTAATAGCTGTGCTGGGTCAACGTAATCTAATGAGGCTAGTTGAGGCAACTGACTAGCAGCTTGCATCTGTCTGTTTCTCTCAGCGTCATATGCGCCACGTTGCGCCCCGTAATCACCAAAGGCCATCTGTGTACTTACATCGCTTATTTGATCTGCAAGGTTCTGTTGTGCCATACTTTGTGCTTGTGCTTGTAATCCGCTACCATAACGACCAGCACCGCTAAAACGAGCATCAATTCCAGGTTCAACTACAGATTCATAATTGCGTCTTAAACCACTGGTTGCGCTATCAATCGCACTAGCTAGGTAAGGGTTGTTTTGATTTAAAAACGGATTGTCCCTTAGTAGGTCGCCTCTAGCTGCCCCTAATACAGTATCTTGCGCCGTTGTCGTTAAAGGACTTCCACTAACTGCTCTGCTCTCTATAGCGGATAGGGCTTGGCTTGTAGCTGGATCAAATGGAACAACTGTGCTTCCGGGAAAAAACTGTTCTGGTTTATCTAAAACATCGCTTCTAGCCCTCTCAAAGCCTTCCTCAAGAAATGGCTGTTGCCCACTCCACGGATCATTTGTCTGGGTTACGACTTGAGTTCCTGTTTGCCTCGGTTTTGAACTATTCATAATTGCTTCCTGTAAATTGTCTCGTTTCCATCTTGTTTAATCACTTTATAATCTAAATATTTTTTCCAACCATTTCTACCTATCAACTCAATGGCGAAACACCCTTTATCCTTTGCCCATTCTTCTATCGTTTCAATATGGTTAATCCATCTTTTTATATTATTACCAGCACACATAAGAATTGAACATAACAATCCTTTTGGTTCTATAAATAAGGTTTCCGTAATACAACACGCTCTAATTTCTTCATCCCATGCAATCCAAAGCTGGTAACGTCTTTCCTTTAATCCTTCATATACTTCTATGGCAGTTTTATCAGAACCCTTGTCAACTACCCTTTGTATCATAGGCTCTATTTCATGCCAAATATCATCTACTTCCTCTTGCTGAACTCCCCAGAGTTGGGTTATAGCCAATCACCCCAATCTTCTCCGGGATCATAGGTTTCATCAAACCCACTTGGTATACCACCTCCTATATCAAAAGCTGGAGCGCCATAATCATTTGTATCTAATCCTTCAAAATCAGCACCGCCATAATAAATATCGCCATAATCCACACCGGGAGCGCCAAAGTCATCACTTGTAATAGAAGCTGCCCCAAACGGGTCTATTCTATAAGTTGAGGGTATTTCCCTATAGCCTTCGCTTTGTTGATCTATAACTGTTAGCGGTCTGCCTTGATACCAACTATCTGGATCACCCATAGCACCAGTTGGCGCACCTCCTAAAGCAGCCATATCTAATTGCGTATTCGGAACATATTGACCACCGCCAGCAATATTGCCTCCTAACCAAGTCATGTTTGGTCCCATTGCTATTCTATCTACAGGGACACCCTCAGTTTCGTAAAACGTGGGTTGTGTATCACCGCCAAAAATACGAGGAACTAAAGATAGAAGTCCGGCTCCGGGGATGGCTGATGTAACCAAAGGCATTATAGCTCTAGCAAATCCACCAAAAGCTGATCCGGGAGCTTTTACCTGTGCTATATCGAAAGGCTCTCTAAAAGGTGCTGTGAAGAAATCAGTAACTTTTTCACGCATAGTTGTGGGAGTGCCTCTTTCACCATACCCACGACTAAAATATAACGGGCCAGAAGGTGTTTGGTCGTTGGCAATAATACCCTCGTCTGTTTGATCTGTTTCTATATTTAAAGGGGTAGCCTTTAATTTTTCAACAAAACGTGGGGAGTCTAATGGTGGTAACGTAGATGAATTTGTAAAAAGGTCGGGGTTCATATTAGGCACATTGTTTATAAATCTATTTGCACCACCCACTCCACGAAAATATGGATTCAATTTTGAGGAAAATGGAAATGATGTGTTATACGGACCTGTATACATTGTATTAGCCATGAAAAGTAATCCTATAAGTCTTATCTGTATTTGAGTTGTTAGCGTGAGATATTGTTACTTGGTTGTTAACTCGCCCACTTTCTGAAACATACATCGTGTCAACAATAGCTGCTGCGTTAGAAGTTGTAGGACTCCAATGTAGTGCTGTTTCTAGTCCAATTCTTGCGTCTGTAAAAGTTGTAGAAGATGCGTTGGCAGCTAAAGTCCATAATGCTGTATTGTTTAACTTGCCTTGCATAACCCTACGGGAAAATTCCAATACGTCCCTTAGAAATAAAGGTGTATTAGCTGTTGATGCGGTAATACCGGGAAATTCACTCATTTAATATCTTCTTTAAAACGCTTTCAAAAAACTATTTTTTTATGTATATTTATTTAAAGGAGGACTACCATGAAACCAGAAGAAATTTCAATAGCTGAAAACACAATATATAATTTAGTCGAACTTGCTATGTTTGCCTTATATTCAGAAATAGGGGAAAAAAAATTTTCTGATTTAAAGCCAGAAACTCAAAAGCATCTAATGTTTTTGCAAAAAGGTATTGCTTTAAATTTAAAATTATCACCCGAAATTAACAGCAAAATTAATTCATCTTTTATTTACCCTGATTCTGAAGAAATGTACTAACTTCATCAACCCATTGTTGGTTTGTAGGTTGTAGTAACACGTTGGACATAAAAGATTTATTATCTGAACTTATTGGGGCATTTACACCCCGTCTGAGGTTGTACCAATCTGAAAATAAAATACTTCTTGGAACTGGAGTTTGTAATCCCCCTACATAATCACCAGCTAAATCCATTTGATAAGTTGTGTGTGGCATTGGTAGCTCTGATACAGGGGTCATTGTTCCGTCTGGATTCATACGAGCTATTGACTGCCCCCCTAAAGCCTCATTGCCAGAAGGTAACATTCGTAAGTTTGGGTCTTGAACTGCGTGTCTGGCAGCAGCAATATCAGGAAATCCTTTATCACGCCATTTTGATTTTGCTAATTCTTTCATTAAATCGTAGCGATGTACACCAGCTTCGTTTGCCCATTCATTAAATTTAGGGCTATCTAATCCCGGAAACTTTTTAGAAGTTTTCTTTAAAGTTTTATTAAAATCTTTAATATCTTTTTTTGGCAACATTTTTATGTCAAAATTATTAAATGCTGTTTTTAAAGTTTTTACAGCAAAATCTGTAGCTTCTCCAGACATCGGAACATACGCACCAAACACAGGGTCACCTTCAACAGATTTTATTTTATTTGATATTTTTTTAATAACATTAGGGTGAGATGCCCAAGCTCCAGTGCCTAGCCCTCTCATATATCCATGACCTCCATCTAAAATAACTGGTGTATCAAAAGGTTTCCCTTTAATTCCAGCTAATATTCCTATATCACTTCGATCTCCGTAAAGATTAGTTAAATAACCGCCTTGCAAATTGGCTGGGTTGGTAAAAAGTGGGGGAGTGTATTCGCTACTAGGCTCAAAAAGTCTGCCCCGGTCAAATTCCTCTATTTCCTCTGGTTTTAATTTTAATTTAGTATAGGGTACATCAACACCTTTAGGTTTACCTTTTGATTTTGACGCTTTTTTTTCTGCCGTTTTTCTTGCATCTACATAATCTCGCCACCCATCGGCTTTATCCCAATCTTTCTCTGCATAAGGTGTCCCAGATTTGAATTTATCAGGATTTAATTTTTCATATAAAGGAGCGCCTTTAATTGAGCCAACGCTTTCTTTTACACCTTCTTTAACACCAGCAACTGTTCCCGGTAAAAACATCATCGGGATTGCAGAAGTAGCCATCCCCAAACTGCTTAACGCTGGACCATAACTTCCAGATTGGATCAAGGGGACTATTTGCTTGGCATCTTTAACCATACCAGCAATGTCAGCTTGTGGACCAATTACTTCGGGTAAAACTGTAAAAAGATTAGCCAACCCTTTTTCAGATGGTACGTTTAATCCCATTTTTCTCATTACTTCTAATGGGCTAGGTACTCTAGGTAGTTTTGTAAAATAATCAGCCATTACGCAGTTCCGTCAGCGGTTACGTCAGCATCTACCCCTTGTGCGTGTGTCCAAGTTGCGTTAGCAGCTATGTTAACTTGCGCTCTGGCGTATCTTGATGAAGTTGTAAAATGCGCCTGACCATCTGAATCTATACTGGAAGCTGACCCCGTTGAAATTGAGCCACCAACGTCATCTCTGGTTTTTAGGGCCACTGTGACATGAGCGTTGTTAGATACGTCTATATAAGGCCGTATGCCGTCTATAAGCACCCTTTCACCGCCACCTATCTCCTGACTTTCAATTGTCGCAGCAAGATTGTTACCAGAGAAGGTAGCGTTCTTTTTATCTGTATCAAAAACCGCCAACACTTCCTTACCGCCCGTCCAAATACGGGAATCGAGCGAATAGGGTAGTGCATCAAGATTACCGACATCATTTAACCCCTCCAATGTGTAGCCTTGCGTTAAATCCGTAAATAATACTTGTGAATTAAATTCAGCTTCAGACCACTCACCTAATGACCAGTTGTAAATTAAAGCCTTTGTAGCATTTGACGTTGAACTTGATGGGTAAGTCCACATAACTACTTTATTTATAGGGTCAGAAGCACCCCAAACTAAATGAGGGTAATCTTGTTGGAATCTTGAAAAGAAAGTCTTATCAACCTTCTGGTCTCCAATGGGTATAGAGTCCTGTCCGTTAAACTGATAAAACCCATCATTAGCTAAATAAAAACACGCATCACCAATATTTACTACTGAGCGTGGTGCTATAGTACCTCTTGCTCGTTCAACTTCGTAAAATTCAAATACTGTAGGGGGTCCAGCGTAAACAATACGATAAACTGCGTTATCCATAAACACAACGCCATCTGTACCACCTACCGCCCCTGTAATAGATTGCACCCAACCACCTGATGGTAAATCTTGCCTGTCAGATTGTTTACTGGCAGCGTCAGAGCTTCCAATAACAGGCCAATCTGTTGGGTCATTAATAGCACACCACCAAACCCTGTTTGCCACAACACCATCACTTGCATCATATGTATTTCCGACCATGATAAAATCTTTTATCTGGGATATATGTCTGGCTCTAGGCGCAGCAGCAGCTAAGTCGGCAAATACACTTGAAGTCCCCATAACGAAACTTTGTATATTTGTCCCATGCCCACTTACACCCATAATTCTTTCGCCAAATTTAGCAAATTGCCAAGAATCATCATCTGCTACAGAAGGAGTAGTTGATCCCGTTACTGAAGCATAAGTTGAAGATGTTAATTTATATAATTTGCTTTTATCGCCAGCAAACGAAAAAACATCACCAGATGAATCCCTAAAAGCAGCAGCACCTAAACAATTATTGTCTATGGCGTTGGTTAGTGCCGTAACTGTGCCAAGAGGTGCGTATGAGTTTTTGGTTCTTGGTATTACATTCTTTGCAACAGTAGAAAACGTACCACCAGCATCTAAATCAGGTTGGTCGGGGGCAAACTCCCCAAAAGGAATCATAGATGTGAATCCGTACTTATATTATAACGCCTTTCACTGCCAAGCGTTGCATCGTGTCTCATTCGTACCCTACCTTGTGTTTTCGAGTTAAGGCGGTTAATTTCTTCTATAATTTCATCTCTAAGAGGCTTGTATATCGCCATTCGCTTATCGGCTTGCCTTGACGTGGCAGCTTCAAAACATGAGGCATATAAATACGCATCTGGGTAATTTGTCAGTAGCCAGTTTGTGCCGTCTGAAGTTAAATTATTTGCCTTATAGTAAACCGCTTTTAATGTATAGTTTTGGTCGGCAGGTCTTTCAAATTCATATACTGTCGCACCAACCCTATATAACGCTGGCTTGCCAGAACTTGACTGCCCCCAGTAGGTTAAATCTTTGTCTGTAGCCATTGATAATTGAGTTAAATCGCTTGTGTGAAACAAGTCAATATCGCTTAAAAAGCCTGTTGGTAAAGACGCAGTAGAATTAGACGAACTTAGAGACACGTTGGCCGTAGCCCTCATCTGGTGTGTCCTCAAGCGTCTATTTAATACCGCTTCTCCCCGTAATATAAAATCAGCTAAACCATTGACAAAGCCAGAATCATTACGAGAAAACTCTGATAAAATAGCGTCTTTAAGATTGTCGTAATTTGCTAAAGCCATCTATTTTTTCTTCGAAGTTTTCTTTTTACCAGCTTCTTGAGGGCTGTCTTTCCATCCCTTCGGAATGTCTTTTTCGTCCTCAAATAGCTTAGAAACTATTTCGCCTTTTTCTGTTTTGTATTTCCAAATAGCCATCCTGTCCTCCTAAAAAGGGTAGGGGGAAAGCCGAAGCCCTCCCCCCAAGGTGGGTGTTAGTTCATCTGTATTCGACAAGCCAACTCTGGACGTATGGCTTTATAACCATACAGGACATCAATTCGAGTTGGGAAAGTGTCAGCACTAATGCTGTAGTCTCTCACAATTCTCATTGAGATGCCGTCCATAACTTCTCGTGCAGCAAAATCTACGCCTTTAGGCATTACAAGGTCAGCAGTTGCAAAGCAGAAAGCGTCTTTGTGATATGCAAGGGAAACGCCGTAATCGGCACTAGCCCCAATATCAGTTGATTGGTCACTTTCGTTTTTATGCAAAGCTGCGTTGTTAGCTGGCATAGCACTTACATTTTGTTTCGCTCCAGAACTATGAAGGGCTGGGGAGAAAGCAATTGTAGTGGCAGAAGTTCCAGAGTTTGCAGTAACAGTAAACTCTTTCAACTTCGTGCTTGTTGCCTTAGTCTCAGGATGTACAGCATAGACACCAGCAAAATAGAAAATATCTCCTATTAAGAATGTGCCAGCACCAGTATCAACTGTAATTGAAGTAGAACCTTCAGCGATAGTTCCACTGTCATTTACGAGATAATCTGCTGTTCCATCATCTGTACCCGTGGTGTGTTGAGGCCACATTGAGTTTTCCATAATTTCGGAGAACCCAAATGTGTTAGAAGCAACACGACCTTCCTTGTAGTTTTTGCCTAGATTGTTTCGGTCATTGTATAGACCTTTCAAGGCTTCAACCAAATCAAGGTTATCTTGGGTGTTAAGGTTTAGACAACGCTGGTCATATGGAGCCAAGTTGTCTGTTAAGACTTTAGAAGCAGTCAATACATCACTTGATGTAATGGTTGCGCCAACGTCTGTAACGTGGTTGTAAACATCCTTATACATGGACATTGCGTCAGACTCAATATTGGCAGCCAAAACGCTCATTGCTGGCTCTAGTATTCTTTGACCAAAGTCATCAATATCCAATGTTAAATCATCGGAAGTCCAAGTAGTATCGACACCCTTTTGGGTGGCAACTTGAAGTGTTACAGAACTTTCAGACACATCTTGCGAAGAAAGTGCAGCACCGCTTCTAACAGTGTATTGGTTGGGAAGTCTGATTTTCAAACTATCGCCAATCTTTGCACCGCTTTTTCCAAAAGATGAATCATAGGAGCGATTAATCGTTCCAACAAAATTCAATTTCTGGTGCAGAATACGGAGGGCTTCTCTCGTAACTGCGGTGGGTGTTAAGTTTGTATTAGCCATTTTATCCTCGTTTAGCTATTTGAGCATTCCGTCTCTTTAACCATTCTTCCGTACTAAGACTATCGTTTAAGCCACGATTAGCAACTTTCTTAGGTTTAACTCTCGTAGCCTGTGGGATAGGCTCTTTAGATTTCTTGGTCTTTTTGACAGTTTGCTTCTGTTGAAGTTCATCAAATAGTCTGGCTTTATTAAGAATGTTAATTAAAACAGGGTCATAATTTGTGCCAGCTAATTGCTGTTCGTTTAAACCGCTTTTTACCCCAAAATCAAAAACGGCTCTTTCGGTATCAGCGTTCCAGTTCGGGACTATCTTTTCAACTTTTGACCGATTTGCCTCAACTACCCGTGCCGTTTCCGTGTGGGCTTTTTGTTGAGATTCGGTTTGAAGTGAACTTAGCCTATCCGTAGCCTGTTG
>VTLG01009784.1_pt1 | contig 19172 bp, 24 predicted proteins | sample 4694571 | NCBI WGS metagenome assembly VTLG01 (sample SAMN12604809, study PRJNA352737) | marine metagenome | biome: ENVO:00000447; feature: ENVO:00000209|ENVO:00000569|ENVO:01000036; material: ENVO:00002151; isolation source: viral sequences binned using virsorter ...
GAGACCTTCTTTTGTTTCCCCCGTGGAAGAGTTGTATGAGTCGAACAGCTCGTCTGCGTTTTTACCGTGCGGAGCACCTACTGCAACGGTGGTTCCTTGGCTAGAAATAGCAAGGCCGTTCTTTGTAATTCCTATTCTATCATTTTTACTTCGTCCCACCATCTCGTTAGTGCTGACATTACTGCGATTGATCCAGAAATTACCAAAACTCTCTTGGAATAAGTATACTGCACCTTGATTCGTATACGCCAAATCTGCATAAGGTGCGGCTGTAACAAACCAGTGACCATAAGAACCCTGATGAGCCATAGTAGACATGTCTACCGTGCTACCAGCACCATATCCGGTAGTAAAAGTAATGCTCTTCCTGAAAATCCAGTTTAAGGTTCTGTCAGATCTATTATAAATATACGCTTGATTACCCAGTGTGCCGACGATCATGTACAGCCCATTGCTAGACATTGTTATATCTGAGCCAAATCCTTTTACGGTTGTTTGGTTGTAGCCAACAGCTCTTTCTATTCCTCTATTCATATACCGGAAAGAGTCGTTTGATGACGCCGCCACAACGGGATCTAGTTCATGAGAAAAAACGTAACTAATCATGTTGGTGTTCTCATGACTGTCGTATGATTCAAAGTTGTGACTGTACGCAGCAGTGGTGCCTCCCAAACTAAGTGAAACGCTGGAACCTTCCTTGTTGGAGTCACTAAAAATAGTTTGAGCATATCCTACAAGGTATAAGTTTCCAAAGTCTGTTCCACCTCCCGGACCTGCCGGTGGATCTGGTGGAGGTGTGCCAATTTTATAGACCTTATCATAGTCATCATAGTATACAATGCTAAAGCCTCTGGATGCACTCAACGACTTCATTCTACTTGTGAATTCGTGAGCAACTTTGACGCCTGAGTCAACTGTTCCTGTTAGAAGTGTGTAGTCATAACCTGAAGGGTTGCCGTCCGCACCTAAATGCGTTCCAGATTGGGCAACGAAGTTGAAGTCTTTTTTGGTTGGTAGATTTTGTCTAAATATGTCCTGTTTTGTAGCAAACCCGTGGTTGCCAGATGGGTTGTGAATGTCGTGGCCGCTAGGCTCAATAAACACTCCGTAGCATCCGCTTTGCGTTACTAACGACAGTGTGTCATCGCCTAGCACTCTGTCTGTTTGTAAGTGTTTGCCAGACTCAATCTGTATAGATATGTTAGATTCCCATCTAGATCTTGCGTAGTGAGAGTCTACTTCTAGACACGTCAAATCTGGATCAGGTGCTCTAAAGACAAAGTGATAATTTCTTCTGTAATCCGCCCCACTAGAGTGAGTTACAAAACCAGCACCATCAAGAGATTCATCGCTCAAAAAGCCGCAGAAAGCATCGTTATGGTATCCAATTTCTGAATCGCAAACGCCACTGGTAGCTAGATGTAAAGTTTTACAGTCATAAGTACAAAGATTAACTTCATTAATATTTATGTCATTACAGTTGAAGCTTCCACTTACTGTCATGTCATTAAAGAAACCGTCCCATAACAGCTTCTCACCGGCCTCAGTTCCGTCAGACCAGCCTAAAGAAAATTTGCCATTCTCTGAAGGGACTAGGTTGCCGCTTACTGTTACCTTTCCTTCACCAGAAGGAGCTGGAGTATTTATGGAAAGATGCTCACCAGAGAAGTGTATTACTTCATTAACAGACGCCCAAGGAATGTTCGTATTGCCTAAGTTGAAGTTCTTGGCGTGAGAAGAAGTTATGTCTCCGGAAACCTGAAGGACACCATAATTATGTAACTCTTGATGTGTGGCAACACCAAGTTTTAGGTCTTTTAGATCACCATAAAGAAGAGGTGTGGCACCAGAGGCGTTTGTCATAGACTGACAATCCATACCACTATCAATTGGATCTACACCAAGATAAAATTTAAACTCAGCATCTTTCCCTATACGATTTCCAGCACCATGACCAATAGATATATTGAATGAGCCGGTTCTTAAGCTTTGTAAGCCAAACGAGCCTACGGTTACATTTCCAGAACCAGTAGTGTTTCCAGCGGAACTGTTAAAGCCTACGGCGGTGTTATAGGTTCCGTGAAGATTACAACTTAAAGAGTGAGAGCCAATAGCTGTATTCTGTGTGCCGTCAAAGTTTGCACCAAGTGCATAATATCCAAAAGCGGAGTTATCTACACTGCTTCTACCCTGATATTTTAACTTCCCTAAAGCCAGATCACCAGCTCTGGTTGTTCTTGTGTCTGGGGAAGCAAAGTTGGCACTTACAACACTGTTTCCATCTAAAAGAAGATGGACTGAGTCCGCTAGATCCGTAAGACTGGTTCTAACATCAAATGGTGATATTAACTGTGTAGAATTGTCTTGTAAAAGATCCCCGATTTTTGCGAGGAACTCAGCTTTAGAGAGTATCATAATTTAGCCTATAAGGGTTAGTCGAAGCTAATTTGTAACGTTGACGTGTCAAACTTGACAGTGTCACCGGTGTAAATAATTCTTGGATTTTCCAATTGAGCAAACATAAGTAAGTTGCCAGTTCCATATTCACCGGAGTCAACAATCGCGACACCAGATACCCATCCCCAATCTACCAAGGCTGCACTTCCAGCACCCTCATCAAAAGTAAAACCTACCTTGTTTTTAATAAGGCCACTTCCTGCGTTGTGGTCTTCTATGTCGTATGTCCACTTAGAATTACCCTCATCAGAGGGTTTTCCAAGATTTACTCTTGCATATCCCGTATTTCTGTTTTGTGAATCACCGCTAGGCAGTTCTGGAATTGTAGATCCAGTATCTGAATCTTTAGGTACACCACTGCATAAAGCTACCGCTACATTTAGGGGTTTTGGAAAATCTTGTCCCCTAAAAACGTGGTGAAGAAGACCAGATTCTAAATAATCTGATAAAGAAGCCATTTAAATTCTCCTGAAAAGTCCTTCAATTTAGACAAAGTTACATCCTATTATACACAAAAAAAGAGCCATTCCCAATATTATGGGAATGACTCTCTTAGTTAGCACAGATGGCTTAGAACAATTAGAATGAACCTAAAATGATTCTTCTGTTGTCTAAGACACCAAAGCCAAGCTCTGCGAAGCCGTAGTAGCCAGCACGCTGTTGTCTATGAAGGGTAGGATCTTCAAAGACTTGAACTGCTTGCTTCATAGGCATAATAAAGCTATCATTGGCAGACTGATCAATACCAACAACAAGCTCAACGTCAGAAGTTTGGACAGCTCCACCAAGTCCATCAGTGAAGAACGTCTGGTATTCCTGACCTTCGCCAAGCTCATCTAGGTCGTGAAGGTTAACACCAAAGATTCTGGTGATAGGAGCACCGCCTTCACTAGCTGTATAGATCTCTCGACGAGTTACCTCATCAACCTGATCTAGACCCCAGTTGCGGACATCTTCCAAAGCTTCTGGCGAGACATAAAGGTCAGTCAATCGACCTCTATTAGCAGAGCCAGTATTTCCACCAGCGTTTCTACGCATAGTGGTTTGCATAAGCGAAACAAGTCGCTTACTAAACATGCCAGCCGTTGCGTCTCCATCGTAGACCAAGATGTTGCGGTCAACACCTGCGGCCAATAGAGTGTGCCATCCGTCGTCGTTCATCTTCTTGACGAAACCGGCTTCAAGCACCTGCATTGCACGACCAACAATATCCCAACGAGCCTCACGAGCATAACGAAGCAAGTAGTCGATGCTACTTGTGATGCTGTAGGTTGGGATCATGACATAGTCGCCTTCGACTGCTCGTTCAGGAATGCGACCATGACCCGGATTAGTGTAAGCAACGTGCTCACCTTCAAGTCCGGGAGAGATCAAGTCTAGCGGATACTCAGTAGAGGCTCCGGGTTCGACATTGATTTGCTCAAAAATATCACCAAGGATATTTCCGAGAAGAACGCCCTTACGCAAAGGAAGTTCTAATGCTTTAGCGAACTCACGTTGTGCAGCGTAGGCTACATTCTGGTCGCTATCGCCAGATTTTTTCAGAAGTGTGATGAATTCATCACTAGGTCTTTCTGTATATGACATTATATAGTCTCCTTTAGGTTAAGGCTTAGCTGCCGTAGGTATTGGGAAGATTGACATAAACTTTTGCATACCCATCTGCATCCTTGCGGGACATAAATCGTCCGATTGCAAGTTCTCCAGATTGAGCTGCAAAGGTTGTGCCATTACAAATGCTACCTGCTGTTACCGGTGAGGCAAATGCTATTTCTCCAGCTTTTGGAGTTCCCTCTACATTGCTAGTAACAACCCAACCACGAGTTAAAAGCGTGACTTTGCCACCCTTCTGAACTTCATCTTTATGTTGGTTTAGGTGAGTTCTAGTCAAGTCTTTGTTGACAACATCGTTCAACAAAATTCCAACTGGAACACTTGTTGCTACTGTTGCGGCGTATTTCACAAGATTTTCACCTTGATCCAAAGCTGCACCAGAAGCACCAGCGATTGCCGCTGCATCGAGAATCACAACACCACCACGAGTAGCTACACCTTCGTTGTAAAAGTGGCTGATGTCTGTTGATTCTTCGTATCTATCTGCTTTAAGAGCCATAATTGTTCTCCTTTATGGTTTTATTTGTTAGAAAGTACGTTTTTTTCAAGCCAATCAGCAACACTAGCTCTGGTCGCTTGAACTTCATCATATTCATCCGAATCTACCAAAGTAGCCTCAGAAGACTCAACGTCTTCAAATGCTTCTTGAGTGAACTCTTCAGCTTCTGCTTCAGCTTCATCTTCAGCTTTTGCTTCTTTTTCCTTCTTCTTCTTTTCAATAGCCTCTTTCAAAGCTGGAGGCATTGCTGCTTCAGCTTCGTCTTCCTTCTTCTTGTCGTCTTTAGACTTAATCTTATTCATGGGTGAGGCAAGAACAACGGTTTCAAAGGCTTCGTCGGAAAGAGCGTCAAAAGCTGCGACGGTTTCGTCAACAGACTCTTCATCGTAACCAGCTTCGATAAGGCTAGCCTTTCTCTTCTCCATCTTTTCTTTTTTCTTCATATCGTCCATCTCTTTCATGGCTTCTGCAAGCTCATTCTGAGAGGTGGCCAAAGCATCCTCAAGTTCAGCAACACGAGCTTGAGTTGACTTAATTGATTCATTAAGTTCGTCAATCGTTGCTTTACTTTCTTCTGCTTTAGCTTCAAAAGCTTCGACAGTGGTAGCAAATTCTTTATCCTTTGCTTCCTCAATTTTAGCTTTAATAGCTTGATTTTCAGCTTTAGCTTCTGTAAGCTGCGTCTGAACTTCAGCCAACTGCTTTTCCAACAGTGATTGATCTGACATATCTATGTCTCCTATTAAAAGTTGAGAATCACGTTCTTTTACATTAAATTGTGCTGTGCTTTTATCCCTAAGAATTACACTTCTTGGGTTTGCAGGTTTTGAAACCAAGCCTTTACCAGAGAAAGCGATATTAGAAAGTGCACGTCCAATCTTATATCCTTCATATTCGCCTTGTCCTCCGTAAGCACGTAGGTGTTTACTAAGGAAAGCAGACTCTTCGTTTCTAGCTAATACTTTAGCTTCTCCGTTAGGCCCAATTAAAGCGTAGTCAAATCCAGCAAAAAGACATTCCATAGAAACGTACCATTCGCCTTCTTCTATCTCCGCAATAATCTTGCTCATTCGATCCCTGTTCTCTTCGCCAGTCCAACTGTTGTAAAGAACAGCTTGTGTTATGATATCAAAGTCTTCTGGCATTTGCTCGTCGTCATCTGCCACGGCTTTGCCATCTTTTGTTAAAACATAGCTGCCTGTTATATGCCCAATGATATCATTTTCATCGTGCATAAAATTAAACTGTTTATCTTCTGGCGTGTTTCTAGCAGCCCAAGTAGCTTGAGGCACGAACACGTCGTCGTTTTTATTCCAGCCGCAGGAAACAAGGACAGACTCTAAGTAATATAGGTCTACTTGATCTTTGTTTTGAGCTACGACTTTGTCTAGGATCTTTTTGTCTGAAATAACTTCTTGAGCGGCATCGACAGAACTTTTGTGGATTGTCGCTTCAGAACAATAAGCAATACTGGCGGTGCTCTTTATGGCTTCGCCAATGCCATCGTTTATTTCTTTTTGATATATTTTTATTGACATAATTTTACCTCTTGAGATTATACACAAAAAGCTTCAAAAAATGAAAAAAGACGTTTTTTTTACTGGTAAGACAAAAGAAAATATTCAACAAACGTACCAATTACGTGTTTTTTGTAAGTATTGATTGGCATCTCGGACGCTGAAATCTTATTGTTTACCAGCATTTCTTGGAAATCTTTTGACATCTTAGTGGTAGAAGATAACGCCTTAAAGATAGCGTTGTCATCGGTCTCTTTCATTGGCTCTAGTGAAGATAGGGCATGAAGCTTGACCTGTTCTAGATTACAGACTTCAGACTTTGTTAGTTGTCTTAGATTGCTTTTCCCGTTAGATTTGAGGTAAGCGTTATTAACAACAGTAGATATATTTTCAAAGGAGTCTGTGGCCCAAAGTATAACATCTGCCAATCCCGGAGTTGACTTTGGCGTATCGACCCTTTTCTTTCTGGGGCCGTCGTCAGTCGAGAATGGAGGTCTACCGCTTTCTTTGACTTCTGGGGTTTCTTTTTTTTCTGGAACCTGTTTTTTGTCGTCGCTGACTTTGGTCTGTCTGTCAATCTTTTCAAGCTCCTGCTTGTGATTAGCGTTGTGGAAAGGTCCGGCCTTATCAGGCAGTGTGTCTTTATCCCTTTCTCTACGTTCTCTTTTTAGTCTCATTTTCTCAACTGGTGCTATTTCTTTGAACCTCTCCAAAACTGTTTCGTGGCTTATAATGTCTCTGTCTGCGAGTTGGATTAGTAGGTTTTTCTCGCTAGACTCATCTGATAAGCTCATTTGATCATACGTTATGTGGGCAGATTTTCTAAAGCCCATCGCTTTTCTAACGTACTCTATTTCTGATTCCCAGAACTTTGTAAGCTGGTCTCTGCCGTATTGTAGTCTTTCTACTAAAGTTTTGAGGGATATGAAGTTATTCGTAAATCCACCACTCTGGCCAGCCATACCAGTAAGGGTTGGTGGAACACCAAGACCTGCATAGATACTGTTTAAAACAGATTGATACTTTTCAGATCCTAAAAATTTGTATACTTGACTGTTGGATTCAGTATATGAAAGCTCTGGACCCCAAACTAGCTCCATAGTTCCTCCGCCAACATTACTTGCTAGAATATTGCGTAACTTGTTTATGGCGGCTTTGTTTGGTAGTATTTTGTGGTCTAGGCTACCTAAAGTCCAAAGTCTTATGTTTGATATTGCACCGTCCAGTGCTGACAGATCAGCTAGCCTCATTTTTTCTAGCATAATAATATCATCGAGTATGGCGTAGGTAAGAGGGTGTGCCCACTGTTGCCAGTCATCTTTTTTGTAGTAGAATGTGCTCAGTCTTTCTTCTTCAAGTTGTATCTTTTTCTCGCCTCTCTTCATGGCGTTCTTGACGTTTGGCGGTAGCGTGTCTAGAATTTTGGCTGGAACTGCACCGTCTTTAAAGTTGTCAAAAAACGTATTTGCAGTAAGCTGATAATTTTTTCTACCTAAGAACATGTTGATGTTTCCATCTTTTAGCTCTATGCTTAGAGGGTTAAGAAAGTTGTACCTCCAAGGAACAAAGTTCTGCTCGATTGAGGGAACTTCTACTTTTATGTCATTAGCCAGTGACTTTACGTATTTAGTTATTTCTGGTGTTATTTGAGCGTAACTCTTATAAACAAACACTTGCCCTGTTCTGTAAAGGTTGTTGAGGAATCTTTCAGATCTTTCTTTACCATTACACTTTTTAAACCACTGTTGGAAAAACTTCTCTACGCTCTTATTCTCGTGTACGATCTTAATTCCCTGACAGCCAAAGTCACCCATCAGATCTATCACATTTCTTACGATGCCCACCTTGTCGTAAGCGTCCATGCACATCTTGATAATTCTTTTAGACTTCCTTGGAATTTCTTCTTCGGGTCTAAAGGCATAATAATCCCTAGATGTAAAACTTGGCCTAACTGAGCGGTTTGGCTCAATATCAAGATATTCTCTGTGAGAAGCTTTTGATACGCCCTCGTAAGCTTCGATACTACCAGAAAACTGCTCAAAAGCTCTCGCCTTTCCAGTTGAGTCGCCTTCGTCCCAAGTTATCATGTGGTCTGGATTATCTGTCATTTTAAATCCTGTTTAATTGATTGCAATACATTGTGAATGAACACTTCAATAGATATATACACAAATAATATAATATTTTAGTAAATACCGTCTACTGAGTCTGTGAACCAGTTCGGGCCTGAGTACATACTGCCCTTTTTGTCTGTTTTTTCAAGTGTTGCGAAGCCTCCGTAAAAATTGTAAGATACTGGGTCGGGTGCTCTGGCTAGTTGTCTTGCGGCCATGTTAGCCATTATAAGCGATGAGTAACGGTCTTTTCTTTGTTTACCCTTTTTGCCTGTTCCAATTACGGTTTCTGGTGTATCCCATTTGTCTCTTCCTGTGGCTGTCTGGGTTATCTGGATCATAGTAAGTTCGTCTTTAAGGTCTTCTATCTCCATAACACACTGTTCTAATGTGTCAAAAACTCTACCTTTTAATCCATCTTCTGCGTTTGCTATTCCTAAGCTTACGGTGTCAAACATTGGGAATAATATGGCTTTGTCCTCGAAGTCTTTTCTTAGGCCGTGGTTTGCCTCTGATAGCCAGTCATACTTTGCAAACTGGCACATCTCCAGTATATGTAAGCCTCTGTTGTCATCTGTGTCTTTTGGCTTATCGTCGTCTATCGTAGGCCATATTGGTAGTTCATTTTCTTCAATCTTATCAGGGTCATGTAAGGACTCCATTACTGCTATACCTCCGCCCTGTGCATCCATTGATATATGAACGCAGGGAAACAGTTTCATGAGGTCTCTTATTTTCCTAGCACAGTACGCATAAAAGTCTGACTCTTTTGAAAAGCCGCTCTTTACTTTTTCTTTGTGTTGCTCTCTGTTAGTTGTCCAGCAGTGAACTATTCTTCTGTGGTCATGATTTATCTCTAGAACCACAATACTAAAGTTGTCAACCTCAGATGCGGGGTCAACACCAAAAATATATTTCTTTTCTGGGTCACCTCTTAGCTGGGCCTGAAAGACTAACTCTTCACCTTTTGAGTCCTTGATTGGATCTTTTTCGTTTGCTACGCAAGACTCGATTAACGTACGCTTGAAGAAGCCCTGAGAATCGCGTGTAAAGCACGCTCCAAACTCCATTTGATATATTCCAGCATGAACAGTTGCCTTTGATCTAGCGACCTGTGAGGCGTCCATAAAGCCTTCTGGTAAAAGTTCATAAGGAACTCTTATTATTGAGTAGTCTTTCCAGTTAAAGTCTTTTGGTGGATTTTCGCCAAAGATCTCTCTTAATCTACTCTCTTTCCCTTGGCTTTTTATTATTGTCTTCCACTTCTTCCAATACTCTGCAAAGTGATTAAAGTCATAGTAAGCAGTACCGGACAATATAATTTGGTTGTCTTTTTTCTCTAGGACGTTGTCACTCTTTTTTTCAACCTCTATGCCAAGTTCTTTAGCCTTTTTCTCTGCGGCTATGCGTTTTACATTTTCTATAGGATCAGAGCTAACAGCAGCAAAACCAGCAACAACTGTTTCAAAGATATCCCTAGGAATGGAAGCGAACTCATCGCTAATAATATCATTAGCTCTCTGGCCTCTAATCTTTTGTCCGTCACCAAGAGGGAGGCAAGTGACGCGAGACTTATTGATACGCATAACACAGCGGTCAACATCTCGTCTTGGTCCACTACTTGAATCACATAAACTCCTTAGTATTGGAGAGTTATTCCATATTGTCTCCATGTACTCAAACAGAACTTTGGACTGCCTAAAGGCAGCACCGACTATTACAACTTTTCTCTCTGGCAATAGAAGTGCTCTTATCATAGCGTACAAAGCTAATATAAAGGATTTTCCAAAACCACGACTGGCTATCAGCATAGGGAATCTTCTGTTCCACATCTCGCAAAGAAATAGCCCTTGAGAAGGAAGAATGTTGATGTTAAACACATGCTTACACAAAAACGAAAAATACTCAGGTCTTGACATAAGCCAAGTGAGCTTAAGATGAAAATTATCTTCGTTGAAGTTTACAATATCAAATGGGTTAAAAAGTATTTTGCTATCATCATCTAAATTAAGCCAAGCTTCATCTATATTCTTTAGGTTCATTTAAGACTGCCTATTGATGGGAGTTTTCTTGTGGCTAGAACTGCGTCCGCAAAGCCATAGTAGACTGACTCGTTTGCGTCAAGATACCAGTCGCCATCTTTTAGCTTTCTCTTTAGATAGTTTTTGACTTTGTCGTGTGTTGCGTCTGTATACTTTTCTTTAAAATACTTGCCCTCAGAACAGGCGTCGGTATACACATCTAGCATTATCTCTGTTTGCACTTTTTCAAAGGCTGCACCTTTCTGTACGTCCAAGTAATTCCCAGAGTATCCACTGGAACCAAAGTGTGCCATAAAATAAGCGTGTGGCATCATTACTCTTTTATCCGCAGCTTGTAGCACAATGCTACTCATGGACTCTGCTTGTCCGTAAGCGATTATTGTGACATGCGAAGTACATAGTTGTATAGCGTCAAAGATTGTCATTCCGTCGTTCCAATTACCTCCAACACTGTGCATGTGTATTAGTATTGGATTTTTATTTGCAGCGTCTAATAGTCTTATGTTTTTATAAAAATTAGCCGCCATCTTATAATCGACACCGGGATCTTCATCAGAGTTCGCTATGTAACTATGAAGGTATATTTCTCTGTTCTTTACATCCAGCCCATAGCTGTGTACGTCCGAGATAATATCAATATTCATATTTTTCTCACTGGAGGATTTCATTGACTCTCTTAATTATACTCAAAACTGCCCACTTAGCGTTTTTCTTGGAGTCGCAGAATAAAACCTTAATATCTTGGTGTAGCTGAAACTCCATTATCATTTTTAACATAAACTTATTCGTTACTCTAAGTTTACCCCAATCCGATTCGGGGATGCTTGAACCTTCCGGAAAGTTCATAAGATCTGTTAAGGAAAACTCAAAAACTAGAAACTTATAAGGAAAGTCTTTCATTCTTTCTATTTCTTTGAGAAACCTAACTTGATCATGACCAACATTGTTTGCAAATTCAACAACGCTAGCTTTTCTTTCTATGCAAAGTTTGTCTTCAAGACCTTCTATGCTGTAGTCGCCTGTGTCAAGCTTTCTTGATACCATTCCGTTGCAAGTATGATATCTGGAAGAACTTGCTGCAAAAGAGTAGCCATCTTGCTCTCTCGTATCTTTTATTATTGTAAACGGTTTTGACTTAGCCACTGTTCTGTCTCGCTATCTGTGAAAATAATGATTCGTATAAATGTTCGTGCCCAGTCACTTTCTCATGGCATGAACGACATAAAGTTATACCGTTATCAACATCATATCTCAACATCGCGGCATTTGACCATTTTCTAATATGGTGTGCCTGTAGCCTAAAGTTAGAACCGCACTGAGGCATTTGACACTTGAACTTATCTCTAGCGTATACCTTCTTTCTCCACTCTTTGTATACGGGGTCTTCATAGTTCCTTTTCATTGCGGCACCATTAATTTTTTAATTCTTATATCGTGAAAAATATCTTTTACAAACAAGCTCGAACTCGTTGATGAATCTTGCTTAAGTATTATCTCTGCCAAGCGATGGTATGCTAGGTAGCAGGCTTCATCGGGGTCGTTAGCTTCAACAAATATCGTAGGTCTTTCAGAGTTGTATTCTCCTAGCCTAATTTTTCTTAACCTTGTCATAACTAATGAAAGGTCCATTGAAACTTTATAAATCTTCATTATTTCTCTACATCGTGATCAACCATCATCTTAACGAGGTCGTCAAAAGAATTTGCGGGTGTCCATCCTAATTTTTCTTTTGCTTTGTCATTGCATCCTCTGAGATAGTCTACTTCAGCAGGCCTGTAAAATTCTGGGTCTTGAACAACCAAGTCAGACCAGTCATCAATACCTATATGTTTAAATGCTACGTCTAGGAACTCACGAATAGTATGGGTTTCACCAGTGCAAATGACATAATCATCTGGACTTTCCTGCTGGAGCATCATCCACATGGCTTCCACGTAATCTCCTGCGTACCCCCAATCTCTAAATGCTTCTAAGTTGCCTAGACGTAGTCTTGGAAATTCTGGATCTCGACCGCTTTCAACGAACTCTCCAATCCACTTTGTAATCTTACGTGTGACAAAAGTTTCACCTCTTCTTGGTCCTTCATGATTGAACAAAATTCCGGCACTAGCATGTATATCATAGCCTTCGCGGAACAGTCTTGTCATATGGTGTGCGGCACATTTTGCTATGGCATACGGACTCTGTGGTAAAAACTTTGTGTCTTCGTCTTGATATTTCTCATCTTCTGAAGTGAGGCAGTCTCTTGTATCGTAATTTCTGCCAAACATCTCACTGGAGCTTGCTTGATAGAATCTGGCTTTATTCATTTTGAGGTCAACCATGCTTTGAAGAATATTGAGACAACCCTTGCCCGTTATGTCCCAAGTAAGTGCTGGTTGCTTAAATGATACAGCGACATGAGATTGAGCCGCTAAATTGTAGATTTCATCTACGTCTGCGTGTTCTGATAGGATTCTTATGATACTGTGTGAGTCAGTTATATCTCCTTGAACTAATTGAAAATTAGGATTCGTTTGAAGATGTTTAATTCTTCCTGTATTGTCGGTGCTAGTTCTCCTAGCTACGCCTAATACTGAATACTCTTTCAGCAGCAGTAAGTCAGCTAAGTGACTCCCGTCTTGACCTGTCACACCAAAAATGATAGCCTTTTTCATCTATTTCCTTCCTTTTAGTCTTCAACTGTATCTGGGGTTAAAAATGGTTGATCCACCATCTCGTCTGTGTATTTATGAAATTTCGCAAGTCTCTCTCTTTCTTTGTTCATGGCCATTCGCATCTTCTCCATCTCTTCGCCATACTTATTTGCGACATCAGGATTGGATACCAAGTAAGCTAGCCATGAGACAAAATTCTGCTTGCTGTCTTCGAGTCTTTTGACTCTTTGCTCCCTAGTTGCTTTCATCTCTTTTAACATAGAATTTTTCTTAGTCTGTAGTTCCCTGTAGTCCTTGTTCAAGGATTCCGTTGAGGCCTTCAGAGACGCCACCTGACGCTCCATGTTAAACAATACGTCTCGATCTACCTGATCTGGATCGCGTTGCCTCTCCTCGGCTATGAGGGCTTCTAATGCCGTAACCTGCTCTAGGTTCTCTTTATTGTGCTTCAGTGCCCTGTTCATTAGCAATTCAAGCTTGATTAAGTCAACTACCTGTAGCTCTTCCGTTGGTATAACGTCATCTTTAAACTGTGAGATAATTCTTGCCCAATGATATTGGAACAATTTAAGTTCATCTTCAGTAAATTGCTGTTGTAATTCCAGCCAGTATGGTCTAAAGGTTAAATCATACTTAGCTTTTTCTAATCCTTCAGGCTGTTCCATCCAAATTGGTCGGTCAAGCTCATTTTTTGCTACTTTTTTCTTTATAAAGTTCTCGACGCTGTCAGGATCTCGCCCTAGTTCGGTTGCGATTGGTTCCAAACCGAGATCTAAGTTGTCTTTGATCCATTTTTCTTCGTCTTTAGAGATTCTACCCTTCTTCTTCACTGTATCCGTGCTCCTGTAAAATCTCCATAATAATCCCTATGATGTCTTCTTTCTTCTGCTTAGTAATATAAACATCGTTAATCATCTTTAGGTAGTCCATTCGTGTGTCCGCAGGCATGTGCTCATTTATCAGTCTGGCCATTTCCCTCAGCTCAATGTCCTCATAAGATGTTGTATAAGGATTATCGTTATCTACAATGTTGTTTTCATATTCTAACTGTGCCGGTTGCACCAGTTTGATCCTGTCTTCACTGTCGCCCGCAAAGTAATGGTTGTCTCTAACGAAGTTTTTAAGCCTATTAGATAAATTTACACTGAGAAAATTCTCAAGAGGGCGAGATTCATCATATCTATGGAGGGCTTCCATGCATATAATAAAAGATTCTTGTTTTATGTCATCTACTGTATATCCATAAAAGGTATACTTAGGAGATATTCTATTGCAAACCTTGTGTATTTGATCTACAACCTGTTGTTCTGTCATTCCTTTTGGAACTTTCATCCTGATTAGTCCTCCCACTTCAATGTTTTCCAAGATTTTCCATCGTATCCTTGAAAGGCTTTCTTTCTCGAATTATATACAATGGTTCCGGGTTGAGGATTATCAGGGCGACTTCTAGAAGCCTTAAGTCGTAGAGCATTAGATATTAAAACAGAGCTTTTACCAGTTAGTTCAAATCTATCACACTGTGTTATCAAGGGTTCATAATTACTTATTAGTAAATCTTGTAGGGTTTGAGACGTTATTCCGTTTTTAGTGTGCGATAATACCGAGTTTTCTTCTAGTGTGACAAGATTAGGGCGACCATCACCATCAGAACATAGTACAGTGTCTTTAAATTGGAATAAATCTGTGATATTCTGTGGTAGTCTAGTGGTAATTAAGAGTTTTTTACCATCTTTGTCAAATTCAGCACTCCTTCGGACACATGGTCTTCTGCCATCATCCTTTGTGAAGTAGAATAAGGGCGTAATAACCTGCAATATGGTGTTATTACTCTCTTTTTTTAGTTCACCTATACCTTCTTCGTAGAATAAGAGTTCTCGTGAGGGAAAAGGCTTCGAGTCGTACTGCTCGATTTTGTAAAAGAACAGTGTATCCAGCGGAACTGCCTTGTCTAGGGCGAGTTCTTCGGGAAATTCTGGATAATAGCTGTTACTTTCTTTTAAATTTTCAGACGTAGGAGATAAAACTATAAATTTTCCTTTGTCTTCGGTTACTTCACCGACAGAAAGGCTATAGTTAGTTATCTTCGTCTGCTTTGTCTGTGACATTTTCGATTAATTCCTTAAGTGATCCGTCTTCTTTCTCTAAATCCTGCTTCACTTCCTCATCAAGAGCCGCTGTTGCCTTCAATACGACTTCTGATTCTACTTTTGCTGGTTCTTTTTTGTTCGACATGCGATCCTCCTCTGTGTAATTACAGTCTCTACATGATATAATACACAGAAAGGGCAAAAATCCCAAAAACCATTTTGGAAAAATCCGTATAAACACATATAATATAAGTGAGTAATGGTCGAAAAGTACTCAGATTCAGTAAATATTCGTATAAACCCGTTAAATGGGGCTGTGGTAGCGAGTCCAAGTCCAACTGAATAAGTAAGTTAAGTGAGAGTGTACGAGCACTCCAAGACTAGGCAGTTGAAAATTCAGGCAATGTCCCACCATGACAACCTGAACCTATGAAGCTCATTGAGAAATTAAGCCGTTGAGAGAATGCGAGCGTTAAAGTCCTAGTTGCTTACTAACCCGACTCTATATCTATTCTTCATAGGTATAAATGGACTCGGTACGTCTACAAGGAGACAAAAAATGATAAGAGAATTATGTAAAGAAGACCTAACAGAAGACTACCTTAAGTTGTTGACGCAGCTTAGCGGAACTTTTGATGAAAATAAAAACTATTACATGCCAATCATCAGATTCTGGACGTGGTATGAGGGGCAAAACGTGACATATAAGATCTTTGTATATGAAAATGAGGGCGTAGTAGAGGGCACTGCTACCGTTTTTATAGAAAAAAAGCTTTTACATGGCGGTTCATCAGTAGGGCACATTGAAGATGTTGTCGTAAACAACAAAAAACGTCTCAAGGGTGTGGGCAAAGCACTTATAGAGCGATGCGTCGAATATGCCAAGCAGCAGAACTGCTACAAAGTAATTCTTGACTGTGCGGATCATAATATACCTTTCTATGAATCGTGCGGCTTTAGTGTTTCTTGTAGGTGCATGAGAGTCGATCTCTAATACACTCTCTTACATTTAAAGGGTAGGTTTAGGTAAGACACCCGTAGAGCTTGCTCCGTGTTTCGTCTGCACCACCAAGGCTTTTTCACGTCGTCAAGTTACTTTTCTTCGTGAAGATATAATACCCCCACTATAAAAAAAACAACGGTAACACATAGCGATTTTTTTCTGCAAAATCTACAGCGATTTTTTTGCTTTTTTTTCTGATTTTATGCTAAAGGCTATTGACAAATGTGCCGATATATGTATAATAGAAGCATAACAATCAACGAAAGGTTTTAAGATGTTTACAGAAATTCTACTTTGCTCAATCATAACTCTTCCGCTTATCTTTGTTTTATATGAAAATAATTTGAAAAAAAGTTAAGATTGCTCTTGACAAATGCCGATACTTATAGTATAATAAGATCATAACAAGTTAAACGAAAGGTAACAACATGACACGCAACGAAGCTAAACTAGAACTGTTCAAAGTAGATCGCAAGATCGAAACCGCAATCGTCCGCCACAACCACGAACTAGGGTGGCACAATAAGCAGTGCTGGGTTACTGTCCTTCATCGCTTATGGGACAGAAAAAAAACTTTGCAAAATATCATAAATAGCTAAAGATTGCTATTGACAAACGCCGATATATACTATATACTTAAAGCATAACAAGTTAACACAAAACGAGATGATTATGAAACCTTACGAAGTACGACAGATTAAAGAAACCGCAACCGGCAAACGCTACTTGGTACGCCACAACACGTACGGCAAGTGGATCATTTGCGACAGCGTTAACAAAGCAGGCAACTGCATCAGCAATCCAGAGACAACCGGCCAATACGAGTACGTCATGAAGAAATGGGAAAAACTTTGTGGAAAGCTCGTTCCAGTGACCTAACGTGTCACGACCATACGTTACCATACACATATCAAACAACAACACTTTACAAAGGTAAAACATTATGACTACTAAAAAACACTTCGACGTTCTTGCAATCGACCCAACTACCGGACGTGAGACCACGTTCAAAACCGTTGGACAGGATCAGCTATTCACCAATGAACACGGTGAAACACGTTTCCGGTTTAACCACCACTACAACAACGTTGAGACTATCAGCGTTACAGAAGTACCACAGGCCACGATGGATTCGATGGCTCGATACTTTGAGAAGTACGGTACAGCTAACGAGTAGACGGGTAGCCATGTGGCTATTCCTGAGTGAAGCCTAACACTATAACAATGGCCAACACAACTACACTAACGAAAGGTTTATTATGTTTTCTCACAATCCTAGAATCACCTGTAAAGATGGCTTTAGTATCAGCGTACAGGGTAGTTCATTCAGTTACGCTAAACCTCGCGAGGACAATCCGCCCAATGGGTACACTCATGTCGAGTGTGGATTGCCTAGTACCACACCTAAGACAGAAGCCCTAAAGGGATATGCAGAGCTGTGCGGTACTGATGACTACACCGAAACCGTTTATGGGTACGTGCCGATTGAGGTAGTACAGGCAGAGCTTGACGCTCACGGTGGTATCCTTGACGGATGCCTACCGTCTTAGCCTAACCAATCGCCTAGGGGCTGCTCCATAGCGGGGCAGCTACTAGGTTTTTTGGCACGAAAAATGCCCGCCGATTTTTGCTTTTTTTGTGTTTTTTTTGCTTTTTCCTTAAGATATGTATTGACTTGTGCCGATATATATAGTATAAAGGAGAATGATATGACGTTTTTTTGTTTACTAGTTGGTGCTTGCTTGGTTGGTCTATTCGGGGCAGAGATGATGAATTCATAATTATTTATGTTTTTTTCTAAAGTAGCTCTTGACAAACAGCCGATATACTGTATAATGGAAGTATGAAAAGGAGAAACGATCCAATGAATTTCTAGAGCGGTAGAGCGACAAGCTCAGTATTCCGTAGGTGAAACCCGCACCCTTATGACTTCACACAACAACACTTTTGAAAGGTTTTTTCTATGTTTTCTAAATTTGACAACCACATCCAATCCGACGAACTCGCCGCTTCCGAGCCTACACAGGCTGACTGGAACGAGTACCACGCATGGCTGGAGGAGCAGGAGGCTGCGGAGCCTGAGCTGGAACCTATGGACTTCGATCCGCACCGCGACTTCTATGCGGAGATGGAGGACGAAGATCCGACCCTGTACCCACAGGAGCCGTGGGACGACGATTACAGCGACTATGATCCGGTGGACATGTACGCCGCCGAATGGGAAAACTACGCTTTGAGGGATTGGGACTGATGGAAGACTATCAACAACCGGAAGATGACGGCTCACTCCAATTCTGGATGTGGTGCGAGGAAGAAATGGAGCTTGAAAACGATCTGGAGATCGAGCTTCACGACGACGACGAATCCATCGAAATTGAAATAATTCCCGAAGATTTGCCGTTTTAGGCTTGACAAAAACCCGAAAATCGGGCGGCGATTTTTTTGCGTTTTTTTTGAAAAAATGTTGAGCGAGTGACCTAACGTGTCACACCCATGTGCGATAATATATATATAGCAAGAAAGGAATAAGACATGCTAAACAATAAAAAGATAGCAATAGCCAAACACAACGCGAGCCTCAAGCGGCACGCAGATATATTTACGGGATGCCTTGCAAAGGGTACTCTCAAACAGGTACACAAGAAGATAGCACAGTCTAAGTTTGCAAAGGTGAAGAAATGAGTTTTATGAGTTACGAGTGGATGATTGAAAACGAAGAGCTTATGATGTTTGTGGTCGTACCGGCCTTAATGATCCCAGTCGGCTGGGTTGTCTCAAAAATATTAAAAACTTTTGAGAATTAGTTAAGTTTGCCCTTGACAAATGCCGATGTATATGGTATAATACAATTATGTTAAACGAAAGGAAAGTTATGATAAACGAAAACGAAAACGAAAACCAAGTTGATGAGCGAGTTGATGTTCCAGTCAATGAGCTGTTCGGAATGTCTGTTGACGAGTGGAACCGTTCACAAGAGGCTTGGGACGTTCTGCACGATCAGCACGGCCTAAGAGGATTAGAGGGAATGTTTTAATTTTCCACTTGACAAACAGCAATCATACTGTATAATGAATATGTCAACACAACAAAAGGATAACGACATGCTTAACAAAAACAAACCATACTGCGGACTTGGCAACATCGAGAACCTTAACAACTACATGCGACAGGCGTTCGCTGAG
>VTLG01014987.1_pt1 | contig 19171 bp, 31 predicted proteins | sample 4694571 | NCBI WGS metagenome assembly VTLG01 (sample SAMN12604809, study PRJNA352737) | marine metagenome | biome: ENVO:00000447; feature: ENVO:00000209|ENVO:00000569|ENVO:01000036; material: ENVO:00002151; isolation source: viral sequences binned using virsorter ...
CTGTACCAGCAGCTGCCAACCTAAAATCTACATTAGTCTCTCCAGCAGCCTCTAATAAAGGCCCTGTAGTACCAGTTGCATTATTAGTTATCTTGGCATATGTAGTAGCTGAGGTAATCTTACCAAATGAAAGAGTTTTATTTCCAGAATCATCCTCTATACCAGTACCATCATCAAACTGAATGTCATAACCATTACAATCTAAATCTGCTCCTAATTGAGGAGATGAATCCTGTATCAACTCTTCAATAGCAGTTGAGGCAATAGCGCTATTTAGGTTATCCCCAACCATAACCGTTCTTGAATTGTTTACAGGTGAACCCATTTTATGCGACTCCTGAAGCGTAGGTTATAGAAATTTCTTGAACTGCATCTGAAGCTCCTGCCCTAGCAGTTGCGGATGCTATAACCAAACCAGTTTTAAAATAAATAGGCTTAGGAAATAAGAAGTGAGGATTACCCTCAGCTCCTACCCCAAAGACCATACTTGGAGCTGTTGAACCAACTGTTACATCTCCAGTAACTTTATCAAATAGCTGCAAATAAGCCTCAGCAGATGTAGCATTTAACACTGATATTGATTGTATCAGCGTGGGAGCAGCAGTAACGACTACCTTCGTTCCATTTACTGACCCATTGTAGTAACTATCTAGGACCGAAATCCCTGTCCATGATGTTTTAGCCATTTACTGTCTCCTTTATCATCTCGTTTGAATTATTACATTCCCATTTTGGGATAATAATATTTAAAACCTCTTTAGCCCTGTGCTGATACGTATGCCCAGCTAAAACAGCTTCCATACCATCTTTAGCTATCTTTTCCCTCTTATCCTCATGCTTGATAAAATACATAGCTTTCGCAACCGCATCATCTAAATCTAGATAAGAAACAAAATGCTTACCATCTATTAAACCAAAGTCTCCTATAGTAGGAACGTGTTCTGTTAAAAGAAAGGATCCAGTAGCTAACACTTCAAATAACCTCATATTAACATCATCATCTGCAGATGTATTAAATACTATTCTAGACTTCCTATACACTTCAGCAGCTTCTTCAAAAAGCCTTTGCCCATAGAAGAAATTTGGGAAGGCTCTGTATATCCTATCAAGGGCATCCGCTCTTTTCTCGAATGTAACGAATCCGACAAACCCGACGTCGTATTTTTTGATGCACTCTGGTTTATTTGGATAAGCTCTCGGTTCGACCGCATGGGGGAGCCATCTAGCTTCAACTCCTCTCTCACCGAACTCCCTAACAGCTCTTTCTTGGTTGCAGAATACATAATCAAACTCCTTCGCTTTCTCTAACCTATACTCAAACCCTAAATGTGTATCAGATGTCACATACACAGATGGGTGATGATCTTTCATACATATAGGTTTATAGGGAAGAATACCAGTCAAAGCATCCTCACCCCAATCTATCCATAAATACAGATCAAACTCTCCATGACCTAACGGCTCATTCTGTGACGTGAACCTAATAACCTTATGTCCTAATGTCTCTAAAGCATGTCTCCAATATAAAGGAGGTCCATCATTTCTTCCTGGTCGTGTATCATAAAACATTGCTATCTTCATATCAGTCCCTTTCGAATACTGCTATCAATCCCATTATGTTATATCCCTGAGCATACTCAACAGGCTTAAATCCACAAACCTCTCCTAAATTCCTTAAAGAATCCTTTGTGAAAACATGGACATGTTCTGGGCTAATCTCAACTCCATTAACCATATCTTCGTCAGGGACAACAATAATTAATTTGCCTTTCTTCCTTAATATTCTCTTACATTCAAGAACAAAATGAATTGGATCTATACAATGCTCTATTATATGTCGAGCTATAACTGTGTCATAAGCATCTTCTAATAAGGGGAATGAATTATTTAGATCACACTCAATGTCTGCTATAGATGATTGAGTTACAAAGGGGATATCCTCCCCTTTAGCAACCCTGTCAACGACAGTAGAACCCTCGACTGTCCTGACACCACCACACCCAAGCTCAACAACATCCCCAGCTTTAACAAAAGATCTAATTAAATCACCCTCAGCATCCACATGCTCAGTTTGTTCTTTAACCTCTTCTGGCCTTACCATAGTCCTCCACCACTTCTTAAACCCATGTTTCTGGATCAAGTGGTCATTAGTTTGTTCAGTCATTTGTAAAGAATTCCATCCACCAGGTTCGTCAGGCTTACCATACAAAACCTCACCTGTCTGAAATCCATGATGATATACAAATGTGTTTCTTACATTAATTAATGAGTAACCACCATGCTTTAATCGAATAGACAGATCAATATCATCACCAGTATTAAATGATTCATCAAGACCACCAACTTCATCTAAAGCTTTCCTTCTAACCATCATACAAAAACCAACTAAGAATGGCACATCCTGATATAACTCTGACGATGCAGACCAAATATTCTGTAGCCCCATAACACAGTTCGAGGCGGGACCGACTGCTCCAACACCAGGATATTGTTGCAGAACTCTTGCCATGTTATGAAGCCACATTGTAGAGGAAATAGGAACGAATATATCATCATTAGCAAACATAACAAACTCTGATTTAGAGCTCTTCAATCCATAAGCAAGACCCCCAGTCCATCCTAGATTTCTATCAGGCATCAATAACTTAAACTTATACCTCTCCTGTAGCTGGAACAAATTAACAGGACCGTTATTAACAACTATTATATCACATGGTCTACTTAACTTAGTAGCTTCAATAGATTGAATACACTGAACCAACTGATCTGGGTTCTCATATGTAGGTATTATAACATCAATCGGAGTATTTCTCATAGTCTCCATACTCCTTTCTCAATTCCTCAATGTTAGCTTCTTCTTCATATGTAGCCTCTGTAATAATCTTATGATAACCAAGATGCCCCAATTTGACCCTAGTATCCATAAATATCTTAAATCCTGCCTCTCCTGCTTTATGACAAAAGTTAATATCCTCACCTGCTGAAGATGTACTCATGAACCACGGTCTCTCCATCTTCTTAAAGAGATCCATTTTAATTAAAACTCCCCCAAAGCCAACTGCATCACATTGTACCAACTTATCTTTTGGGTAAGTTATAACAGGGTGATTAGAGTAAAAACTTCTCTTCGTAATTTCATCATAACCACCAGTTAGGTTATATAAAACTGGCTTATGTGGATCATGTCTTGTAAATGCCAAAGCTGCACACACATCAACATTATTCTTAACTAACTGTTCGAATGTATCAGCTGGAACTAACATATCATCATCAATCATAAATAAGTAATCCATTTCACCTTCTAATGCAATGTCCACAAGTCGCTCTCTGGCCAGTGCTGGGAAGGTCTCTCCAACGACTCCGATGTTGAATTGATATTCCACTCCATCAGGAATGTCGTAAACTCTATCGCAGTAGGTTTGTAAACCCAAACTAGAGAGGGTTTGTAAGACTCCCAAGTGCGTACACATTTCCATCCTGTTGTCATATGCCCTAGCTGCGGTATGTCCTTCATTAGGTACTCCAAATAAAACTTTAATTACTCTCCTCGAATCCGATCCCGTAGATTCCATATAAATACCTGTATCCTTTCTAGTATGCTGAGGGATAGTGCATTTTTAAACTTATGACCTGCATGCTTTGATAATTTCTCCTGATCGAAACTAACAAGTGGCCATCCTTTACACTCCATACATCTCAGTAGTGGTTTTATCTTTCCCTTAGGTTCATAATTTAGTACTCTCATAATAACTCCTGGAAATAAAAAGATGGGCAGCACCCGCTCTGCCCTCTAATTAAAACGCTCGAATCCAACAAGTAGCCTGTGGAATTCCACCTGATACGTTACAAGTATCCCAAATTTGGACATACCTATAAAAGAACGTAGAAAGTGCTTGTGGTGTTGGACCAGCTGAGAACAATGTTCCAGCAATAGCACCTTTCTTCAGATAAGTTCCAGCAGGACCACCTTCAGGTCCGATTGTCTTGTTAGCTTCCGCAGACATGGAAACAGCATCACTATAACCCCAACTCTGAACAATACCATATTCGTCAGATGCTATATCAGTAATAGCAACTCCAGCAAATAAAGGCCATTCAGCGTCAGCGTCTAGTTTAATAGCAGAAACACCATCCGCAGAAACTACCTCAGTATCTCTACCCCCAATATACCTAGCACACAACCCAGCAGTGATGGAATCTCCATTCACATTACGAATTGTAGTGTAGACCTTGTCAGGGCTAGTTCTATTGACTTGTAATGAATACATATAAACCTCCTAACGTGGATATTAAGAAATACCTGTAGCAACGCCAAGACGTCGACGGTTGTTAACAGTAACATTTCCTTGAAACAAAATTTTAGCTGTAGTAACATCCTGACCGATAGGAGTTTGAAATCCTTCAGGGGACATAGTCATATCAGCTTCTTTGTGTACTTCCCACTTCATATTCTCTGAATTGAGGAAATACATCTCACCAGAAATAGCAGCTGCATCAAACACCATCGGAATACCTTTAAAGGTAAGCGATGTAAAGCCTGCATCAGCAACCATTTTGCTCTCATACCTTTTCAATCCATCTTGAGTATCTTCATAATCTTCGAAGACATCTTGATGGGTAAAGATCAAGTCACAACCCTTACCACCACGACTGTTCAAGGTATTAATAGCAGTACGCATAGCACCTATTCCATTGGAAGAAAAACCTCCAACAGATGTTTGGGTATAAGGCTTCCACCAAGTATAAGTACCAGGCGCCAAACCTCCTACCGTAACAGATGTAGATATAATGTCCTTAATTGCATGAACATCTTTACTACTAGCACGAGCTGAAGCGAGAAGATGACCATTCAACTTATCAGCAAAAGACATCTCCAACTGCGTCATTTTACTCTGAAGCAGATTCAAGATAGCATGTTTGCCTTTGTTGTTCCTCTTCTCTTTACCAAGCAGCCCAACTGATCCTGAATAGTAGGACCAAGCGAACTTGGCATTTGTAATCCCATCTTGCAAAGTCGTATCCAGAAGCTCAGCTCCATCGTACGATTTTACAGTGGTATTCTTCCCATACATTAAGGGAACTATAATATCATTACCACTCGAATGGGATACTTTCGGGGAGCCACCTCTTGTAGCTTGCCCCAGTGTACCATTTAACCACGACAACATAACTCTTCGATTGAAGATATTATCGTGCATGGTCTTTAGATACTCATCTAACGTCGCTGTTAGATACGCATCTAAGGTTCTAGTATCCGAACGACCTGCCATAACGATCTCCTAACTTTATCGCCTTCTGCGTTTCGCTTCGACTTTGCCAGCAGCATCAAAGATATTCTTCACGGGAGCTTTATGATCCCCTTGTTCTATCTTCGAACCACCAGATGATCGAGGCTTACCAGTAGACTTTTGTTGTTTTTGTTGAATTTTCTTAAGCAACCTCTGCTCATGAAAATCATCTAAACCACCATCTTCATCAAGAGCATCCATATAAAGTTTCTTCATGTTTTTCCACGAAGGGTTAGCTTTGACGTTCGGATTCCATTCCTCGGCCAGCTTCTTCATAGTGGGATAGTGTTTATCCCAACCATCACCAAATTCACCATCTAATCTATCAAATAGAGATTCTAATTTCTCCTCTTGATAGGTAGCTAGGAAAGGGTCAAGTGATCCTCTCTGAAAGTTTGCTAGAGCTTGCTGAATCATTCTGCCACTGTCAGCTTGGACGATCTTCTTGACCAAAGCTACAGCTTTTTTGCCTTCGGGAGACATCTCGTCTAGACCTAAGTCGTCAACCCCTCCGGACTGTCCATTTATCTGACTTTGGATAACATCTTGAATTTTCCCATTTGATGCTACATAGTCAAGAAGTTGTGCCATCTTGTCTATCCCACCAAACCGATTAGCCACTCCCTTAAGAGCATCTAATTCGCTTCGGGTATCTTTCAGTTCATCCGTCTTGTGGCTAAATGATCTTTGAAGCTCCTTGTACGAATCTTCCTCTGAGGTTGCTTTATCATCCTTCGATGGTTCCTTTTCCTCTTCAGGTTGTCCATCTTGATCTTCGTCTGCAGATTCTCCTTCGTCATCACCAAGTTCAGGAATTTCCTCAGTGCCCATAGTTTCATCGACACCAAAAATCTCCTCTTCCTGTTCTCCTGATAATTCAACTCCAGTTTCTGCTTCGGTTTCCTGTGACATTATAATCTCCTAGTTTTATACTATATAATAAAAAATAGCTGCTGCCGCCCAGCCGCCTATAAACCACCAAAAATTATTCCAGTTCATTTTCTTTCTCCTTTGTGCATTCGTCTTCTTGAGTCAATGTTTTGTATTTTTCAGCTGCCAAATCCCCTGCTATATGAGAACCAAAACTGATCCAAAATGAAGCACAGCCAACTTGTGTTGTAAATAGCAAAATAAAAATGATCCTCATTTCTTTTTCTTCTTTTTCTTTCGCCTAGCCATAGCCCTATCCATAATAGCCATCCACTCCTTGCTAGGAGCTGGACTATTTCTTACTTTAGTTTGACCATATCCTTCTCTAGCTGGCATCCTATATCTCCTGTAATCCTGCGGCTTTCACCTTGTTTTTAAGATCCTGTGGTCCTGTATATGTAATCCCAGCACTTTCATTATAAGCTGTATCCCCAACACACCATATAGAAGGGTCACTTTTGCATGTTATCTGAACAACCCCATAAGAAAACAATCCTCGACTATCTAAGCAATTAGGGCATCTAATACGCTCTCTTTTAGCAACAGTAGAGAAACCCTCCCACTCATGTGTGCATTCTGGACATTGTAGGTCGTAAGAGGGCATTAGAATGATCCGAAATTAAAACTATCACCACCGCCTCCTCCACCTATGCTTCCTATATCACCACCACCAAAATAGTTTCCTCCTCCACCACCTAGACCAAAGCTCGGTCCTCCTGATGGGATACCCAGAGCATTATCTAACATAGAACTGAATGAATCAACAGCTCCACCTGATGTCCCTAGATTCTGTGCCGCCATCTGTTGTGCTTTATATTGATTACCTCCAAATCCCTCAAAGCCAAACCCAGGTGTGGACATCACACCCTGATTACCAGCCTCTAGACCATAATTTGAGGGAGTTTGAATACCAGCCATAATCTTCTGTAACTCTTGCACCATCTGAGCATTTCTAGCCCTCTTCTCATTCTGCTCACTCAACCTTCTAAGTTCTTGTTGAGACGGGAGAAAGCCAGCTCCAGAGCCACCGATCGGTATCCCTTCCTCTTGACCCACAACAGGACTAGCATATTGAGTATCAGCCCCATACTGACCTAGATTAGGTCCTTGAACTCCATAATTAGTTGGCATCTTTGTTACTCCTTTGCTGTGCAGCATTCAATAGTTGATCTATCAAATCCACCTTGTTAGATTCCGTATTCCTCTTACTCTCCCCCTCTTGTCTCATTTGCTCTTGTTTCAAGCCAACACCAGCTTTAATAACAGTTTTCTTAAGATCAGTATCCCTCTTAGGTTTATCAACAGCAATTTGAGATTGGAGCTGCTGTTGTTGACGTTGAATTTGCTCTCGTTGAACCTCAGCAGGATTCCTCATTAACCTTCCAATATATTGCTCAAAGCCTCCAAGCTCCAGGATAGTCTTAGTTGTCTCAACCCTATCTAACAACGGATTGGAAAGAGCAAAGTCAAACAACATCTTAGCTTTCTGCATCCTAGATGCTTCACTCTCAGAAGACGTAGAACCTGAGACTATATTAAAATTAAAGTCTCCTCTAATTAACTCCTTATCCAACTTCATGAATGGAAAGTTCTCTTGTATACGATTTCCATCTGGTGCCATAAAAGGCTCTCCAGAAGCAAGAGACTGTGGATTAGATCTCTGTAAAGAATCAAATGTGGAATCATCTAGTGGAATCTCACTATCCTCTTGAACATGCTGTTGAACAACGTGCATAACTTTTCGAACAACTCTGGAATAAAACTTCTCAACAACCTTAGTTCTATCTGCTCTCCTAGATGATATACCCTGTTGAACCATATTAGCCTCAGCCGCAGTAGGCATATTCTCAGCTCCACCTGCCTCGAACTGGCCAATCCCCAACTCCCTAAATATATCCTGTTTTAAGGCAGCTGCTGTTTTATAAAGATCACCAGAAACTGCTGCATCCTTGATTATAGATATCCCATTATTAGGATCGCCTTTAACTCCTATTATCGAGGCTGAAGGACCTTTAGCAAAATCTTCAGCTGCTTTGCGATCCACCGTTCTCTTGTTGTAAGCGTACTTTTGATCTGCCGCCCTCTTAACATGATCCAGAACCTTAGACAGAATCCTGTTAAGCAAATTCTGCTTGCTAAGGTAAATATCCGTATCCGCAAGAGCGTGCGTTTCATTAGGGTTGAAATTGAACCAGATCGGTTCCACTGGGAATCTATCGAACTTAGTAGGCCACTCATTATCATCCCTCAGAAATTTGTCATGCGTTAGCACAACTACTTTGAATGTTTGGTTCTGCTTATCCCATACATCATAGCCTTCTACCCGTGCCAAATCATTTTCTTCAGAAGTAAAAGCAGAGTCAGCATCATCTTCAAACCTCTTTATAGTGAAAGATCCAAGCATGTCTTTTTTATTCGGCTCCACCAGCGAGTTAGGTTTTAACTCAGATGTATTCTTTAAATTCGGATCATCTTTTATCTCCTGTAAAGTTTTAACCCACTTTATACATATGAACTTGTCATCTTTTAAATCATGATCTGTTGCTTCTGGGTCTCTTATAATATCCTTAGGTGAGACACGTCTAACAAATATTTCTTCATTCTTTATCATTGATATGAGATCACTCTCAATAGCTTTACCATCAAAACCTACCATAACGTAGCCCTGAGGGGCGAGAAGTGCATCAACTACACACTTCTCTAGCTCATCCTGTATTTCTAATTCTGCCAGAAGGAAATTAGCTAACCCCTCCATCCTAAGAGCCGCACTTGTTGCATCTATCGGTCCTTCCCTAGTTGCCATCTGGCTACGCTTTGGTTTAACAAACATCTTAGGCTTGTTTAAGATAATGGATGGTTTTATAGTAGCTACAGCTGTGTAGACCATATTATCCACTATCTCATCATTATATAACATATCCCCATCTATATCATGACCCCAGTGCTTACCTTGGTAGTACTTGTAGGACAAGTCGATGTTGTCGTTTATCTTATTCTCTTGTGTGTCTCTGGCAAACTTAACTCGATCCATCCAGAGTTTATATTTCTTAGTTGGTTCGCTCATCTATTAACCATCCTCCCTCTTTTAGCCCCACCTTCTCGCTGCTTAAGAATCCAGTTAAAAGAACCAACTGGTGCATTATCTATTCTCTTATGCTCATATGGAGACGGGCGGGTCATAACTCCATATCTCAAAGCATCACACGCATGATCGTTTAACTTCCTAGCTTCCTCTTTAGGGTTAGATGAATCATCGCTTGTCTTTTTCCAAATATACTCTGGAAGCTCCGTCAGGAGGTTTCGACATCGCTTTGAAATAAAAAGCCGAGGAGCTCCCTTTTTCTCCATGAAAGGGTGAAAGTGCTCTTTATCTGATCGAAAGAACTCCCCGACTCTATTCCATCCAGCTTCCCTACTATTATTAGCCTTAGTCAAGTAAATACCTCTTTCATCATATTCATCTGCAACTGACCATTCCATTCCATCTTTCTCTCTATTCTTATCCCATATTGAGGGATCAGCTACCAATTCATCCATAGCATTTAATTCAAATTGTTCATCTATACTTCTAGTGTGATCACTAACTAAACCCCTTCGGTAGTATTCATCAAAAACCAGAATATTCCCATCTTGATCTACATACATACCCAAGAAGCAGGTCGGGTTCGTCTGGCCATGATCTAGTGATCCCAAAATCGTGTGAGTCCCTTTAACGGGGTAAGGTATGTCCATAGGACACTCATCGTTCGGAAGGACGTGCGTTTGGAAGTCAAAGTCAGGCCAGACTTGCCCTTCCACTGCATCCCATGATCCATCTACATAACGTCGTACCCAGTTCTCTGGATTATCCCTTCTTAAATTGGCTAAGTATTCGGGAGGTAGCCAGGGGTTATCCTTTAGGAGGGATTGAACAAATAGATGGTCATCTAGTGGGACACCTTGCTGCTGTGGTACAACGAAAGTGTTCTTTAACCATCCTGGTTCTGGATTAGAAGCGAATAACCCAAAGAACCTCGGGTATTGACCTCCTGGAAGTTTCCACCTCAAACGTGCCTTGAGCATGTTGATAACCTCATGCACGGTTTCAGAAGCTTCATCAACACAGAAGAAACCTATTTCCAATGATTTGATTCTATCCATATCTTCCCTACCACCTATCCCGCCATATATGATTGCAGATCCATTTACTAAAAGTATCTCTTTCTTAGTTTGATTATGCCCATTGTGAGCAATTATCCTCTGACCTGTCTCCAACTCCATATCTGCTATTAGATTGAGGAGAGTGACTAGAGTAGTTTTACGAAAAGCTTCAGCTTCATGTCTCCCCAAGAAGCCCCTGTTTCCAGGGAACATCATGGAGAGACGCAACCCCTCAGCACAAAGGGCGTACGTTTTACCACCACCTACTCCACCACCAAATAGTTTATATTTATGATGAGCATCTCTAAATATAGTCTGTTTCTCTGTAGGACCTTCTTTGCCGTAAAAGACATCAGTTCCACCAGATGAGGTTTTTATTGGAGCTTCAATCATTTTTTCTCCTCAGTTGGAATATCACTCTTCCATGAGAGTAGCCAACATGCAAATATACGGTGGATTCCATCTTCTATTTTTCCCTCTTCATCTAATATAATCGGCTGCTGTACACCATTGTTCTTAATATCCATTGCCAGTGCAAAAAGACCTGGAGCTTCTTTATACACCCTATTCCAATCTACGTTTGCGGGTTCACGCAAGATCAATTCATCAAGCTTCATCTTTATTCTTATTAGCCAACACATTCCCAGCACCAACATTACAAATCTTCAACAACATATTGATTCCTTTAGTAGCAAACCCTAAAGCATTATCATCCAACTTCGTAGGCGTCAACATTGTTATTGCAGTTAATGAGGTTACAACAGTAGATATTGCTTGTAACCAACCAGGTGCTTTTAGCATTAATCCAGCTATCATATCCATCTTGTTTCTCCTTATCGGTTTGTGGGAGGTCGATCAGTAGATTTTCTTCTGCCAAAAACTCTGCTCATTAAATCCCTAGATGCGGTTTCTACACCTTCTAAAGAGGATAAACTTTTATCTCTCATTTGAGCCTCCATTTTATCTCTCAACAATTTATAATGAAGATCTTGCATGGATCCAAGTCTAGACTGCACAGCTCCACTAACTTGGTCAAATCTATCAGATTCTCTTCTTCTAGTTGGAGGCAACCCAGCCTCTCTTCTTCTAGCTTCTTCTTCGCCTCTTCTAGTTACATCTCTTATATATTCATTAAGATTCACATCTGGATCTGGCACTGTAGAAGGATCAATAGTCCTAGCATCTTTATCTCTTAAGAACTGAAGGAATCGATTAGCTAGACCCATTGCATGATCTGAGGGACTTCTAGCCTCTCCAACATATTTATCTGCAGGGTTGTAGCCCATCTTGTCTATTGATGGCACTATGTCCATCTTATCCCCAGATAGTACTTCAGCACCTGGATTTATTTCTGCTTGCTCTTTCATCTGCCTCTTTTGCCTCTTTCTAGTCCTCTTAGAAAGTTTAGGGAGGATGAACTTCTGAAATCCTTTCATCATGGATCTACGAGGATCTACCTTCATCATATAGTCAAGAACTTGTGGTGCAATAGCAGGATCTTGTGGGCTTAATAAATTACCCTGATTATCTAACCAGTCCTGCATACGACGTTCCTTTAACCATTTCCTATCCTCTTGTGTCAACTGACGAGCCATCTCTTTCTTAGTCCGAGGACGCATAGCCTCTTTCCACTGAGCTCCACTAGTCATTGACTCTAATAGATCAGGATACATATCTGCAAAACTTCTCTGCCTATCTGCCATATCTATTTCTCCACAGTGACATCAACAATCTCGCCTTGCCCTGAGTCATTCGCCCACCCAGGTGCGTATAATTGGATAGTTACATTCCCGCTCTCATGTTGCTCTGCGCCTTTACCCAACCCAACTCTATCCAACAACTTCTCAGCTGCATTGACCCGAGTTGCTGGAGGGTTGAAGATTGGATTCGTAACCATGATCTCCTCGCCAGTTTCACTATCTATTCTAGGGATCTCTGCAACATAGCCATGTTTCATAGTTTCAGCTAAGGTGTCTATAGCAAGGGGAACTAACTCCCGCATCCTCCCTTTATGTTCAGCTAAATGATCCTCAACCAGAGCCTTAGATTCCTTCTTCCACAAAGGACTCTTTTTGAGTTGGCATAGACGGGTTTGGGAGATTTCAAACTTTTCAGTAACCTCCTTATCCGTCATCCCTTCAAGTACTATCCCCATCATTATCAGACGGTGGCGGTCACTTATTTCCTTTAGAGATGTTTCCATATTAATCTCTCTGCCTATATAACATGTTATAAGGGAGTGCTTCTCGTTTGCCTCTCCCAAAGTGTTGGATTTGTTCCTCTATAAATGCCTCTAGGGCATCTAGATCTTGTACCTCTCTAAAACCTAGCTCATGTCCACCACCGCCACCCCCTCTTCTAGTAAAACTACTTGGGAGAGCTGGGGATGACTTTTCTAAAATAGTCGGATTTTCAAACAATTTATCCCTTATAAGATTACCAGTTTGTGCATCATACTTAGGTTCTCCTCTTCTAAGTTGCTCATTCCTAGCAGCCTTTTCTAAATGCTTTAAAGGAACCGTCGGTGGCTTATCCTTCCTAAACCTCCTTAGCCACCTAGCCAATACATCAGTAGCAGGAAGTGATAGTTTAGCTGCCATCCCCATACCTCCTGGCATGATGTCAGTTAGATCCATCCCTTCTCGAAAGTTCTTTGCTAGTTGGCTTCTAGGGTCTAGGGTAAGAGGCATAATCTATGGTTGATCAAAAGATTTTAAATAATCAAAGTAGTTATTTATTAATTTATTTACTTTTCTATCTCTTTCATCAGAAAGTATTGGGCGACTCATTCTCCCATGTTTATCTCCCCACGCATCAATTACATCATAAAACTCAGTTTGCATATCCTTTCTAATTTTAGCTCTCTCCCCAGTCACTGGATGTAGTAACTTCTCACTATAAGCCTCCTCAACTGCAGTTTCTCCACCTTTTCTTCTACCAGGTGATAAAAACCCAAACTTAGTACCAGCCCGGTGCATTTTTTGTTGACTGGGGGATCGCCTACCAGAGCGTGGTTGTTCTATATTTCTCCTCCCCTTCCCTCTATTAAGTATTAACTTAAGATCCTCTATAATACTTTTGTATTTCTTATTAGCCCATATAGGCATGTCATAATCACTCCCAACCCTCCCACGTCTTAAGGGGTCATAAGACTTCCGTCTAATCTTGCCTTCCCATGGTCTAGGTATACCCTCTAAAAACTTACCTCCTCGTTTACCCAACTGATTAAGTATCGACCCGCCTTTCTTCAATGCCCCAGCAAATGGAATTAAACCAAGTGACTCAAGCATCAACTCCTTGGCCATGAGGTCTCTAAACTCCCCAGCCCTATCCCTCCTAATAACACCTTTCTCTTGTGGGTAATAATCTTTGGTTTTATTAGGCATGGTTAATTATTATTTCACCAAGAAATAAATTTATTATATGTAGGTAAACCATTGTTTTTAAACCATCTTCTCCACAATCATACCATAGAGTCAAGTGAAAGACAACATAATAATTTGGTGTAGTTGGGCATTTATTACATTCCCAAAATGGGATTATAATAAATTTTTACTTGTTTAAATTATTATTTTATATATTATTTAATAAAACCTGTGGCGGATGTAGGGTTTTGCAAATATCATGCCAAAACCGGAACGGGTTTTTGACAAAGAAGCATGCTTTTTCTCCAGTAAAATCAAGGGGTTAACCAGCCGCGTCAATATATTGTCTCGGCCTACCAAGTTGATAATGACTATCATCTCCATAAAGACTGTAGTATGTTGTAAGACAATGGGTTAGCTAGATGATAATGACTATCATCTTCACAATACCCACAACACCATACAATACAAGCGGTTATTCCTTGGCGTTATCCACATAGTCAAACATATGACGCTGTTTTGCTAAGTACTTGTTTAATAAGGCGCTAACCCTCTCGGTTTTTTGACGCTTTTGTCAAAATTCTGACATCGTCAGATAGCTGACGTATACATTCGTCAACATCCCAACATGGTAAGTCATTGTATTTAAAGGGTTTAACCCACCAAAAATTGTTTTTTGACGCTGGCATCTTTTGGCATGCCAGTTGCATTATATAATGGTAATTGATTTTATTATTCACTTTTTGGAGGCATTTCTTGAGATAAAAATAGCCACATTTTAAGGCACGGTCTTGGTTAAGCGGTAACTAAACCCGTAAAGAAAAAAGTGCCTAACAATCGGATGTCTATCAAGGCGGGATTCCTTTTCAATCCAACTTTTTAATGAAAGGGAAAATCATAATGAAAAACATTTTATCAGCAAGACCCGATCTTGAAACGGCAAAAGGCGAGGATACTCATCTGGTGTCAATAACATTTGACCCAAAAAAGTATCCGAAAGCTGAAGGGATTCTCGAACAGCTGGGATTGTACAAACAGCCCAATTTCAAAAATGCTGGAAAAATCAAGATGTCCCTAGTCCATGAAAAAGACGAACCAGCTTTCAACTCAACCTACAATTCCATGAAAGCGAATGATCGAATTGCGATGGCAAAACGAGGAATGATAATTGATGCTCAAAGGGAAATCAGGGAGGATTGGGAATCTAAGTGTGGAATCGAAGATCCGAAGAAAGCTGCGAGCAAAGCCGATAGAGTTGCGAAGATGATTGTAAAACTCACCTTACAACTCCCAGACAAATCCAAAGAAGAAATCAAAGAAATTGCAGAAAATATCGCATAACTAAACTTTGGAATCCTGCCTCGATAGATATCTGATTAACAACAAACCTAAACCTTGAAAGGAGGTGAAATTAGATGGCTAAAATGAAAAGAGTGGTGAATACCCCATTTAGAATCTACATATTCAGACTATTTATTGAAGAATCATGTGGACAGGGTAGAGGGGAAGAATTTTGGATCACTTATAAATACCTAAGGAGATTCAAAAGTCTCACAACTACCGAAGCTGTATGGCAAACGATAGAAGAGATTGGAGAAGAAATAGCTCCAAAGTGGTTACAAGATCCTAACTTATAAAATAAGAAAGGGAATAAAATGGCTAATAGAAACACATACGTGCCTAAGCACACTTTAGTGAAGGCTAGGCGGATTAGGAAGTTGATAAAAGCCATCTTACCAGCCCATCCAGAATCGGATGCGGAAGGGGCGGAGATGGAAAGGGATATGTTTTTCATAGAGAGTAGACTCAATAACTATGTACTAGATAAGTTAGGAGATAATCACACTATTGACTTCGGTTCTTCAATAGATCAGTTTGAGTACTTAGAAGTTAAGTACATCAAAGCTCCAAAGATCGCAGCTAAACAATTATGATTTGAGAACTTTGAGAAACATCAATATCAATAAACCCATTAAAAACAACAATTTACAATTCTCAATTCTTCTCAGGGGGGTATCACCCCATCCCCAACTATGGGGGCTGAGAAGAGGAAAGGGTATATAAAAAAAAAAAAAAAAAAAAAAATAAATACTACCTTACTTCTCAGCTGTGACTCTCCCCTTATACATTCCACCTTGGATGGGAGGGTATTGGAGAAGAATCAGAATTGAGAAGTCATTGTTTTTGTTGGTGTTATGGGGATTCATTGTTCTCATAATTCTCATATAATAAATGGAGGGAGGTGATAAGATGGGTGTCTTAAATAATTTCTTGGAGTTGATGATTATATTCTTCATATTCATAATGTCTGGATGCGGAGCACTTGGAGGTTTGATGGTAGTTCAATTAATCTTTAAAGAATGGAGGAAGAAATAATGGAAGACCTATCTTGGGTACTTGAAGATATGGATGAAGATGATTTATTAGATATTGAAGATGAACTTAAAGAAAAGGAGGAAGAAATGAACAACTTATTAAATCTACCCCCGTATTGTTTCACTATAGACCCAAAAGATGGGAAGATAGTGAGATTGAATAGGGGAGAAAAAGGCTATCAACCACTTGATAGTTTAACATCTCAATATTCATCAGCCATACAGGAAGCCTTCCTAATAGGCGGTAAACATCTTAGAGATAAAGCTAGGATAGTTTCAAGGGATAAAATGAATGAGGAAATAGGTGTAACTAAACAACAACACGATGCCATGTTACATGGTTCTCATTGTGGCTTCGATAACCCAGCAGTATATAAAATCTTAAATGGAGATATGCCATGACAAAGAAAGACTTTGAAGTAATAGCAGATATACTAGCAAGTGGAAGGATTATGGATAGGTTAGAAGAGTTAGAACATCAAGAGGTATATGAAATGATAGTAGAAGAATTTGTTACAGGGTTATCAGAAGCATTTGATAACTTTGATGAAGAGAAGTTCACATCTGAATTATAAGGAGGTAATTATGCAGTTTGATGGAACAGAAGAATACATGAGATCTATCCGAAGTATGGTGAAGGATGTGGTTCTCGAGATCCAAGGATTAAGGGAATTCTTCGCAACCTCGGAAGGTAGGAAGGAAGCGTATGATAAGGAAATTCTCAATGAACTCATGGGAATGCGTAATGAGTTAAAGAGCATCAGGATGGAGGTGACATTAATATCTGAAGCAATTCAAAGCCTCGGCTCTCAGCCCGATGACCTTAACTAAACCAAATATTATAATCCCAAATTGGGATAATAATAAATCATTAACTAGGAGACAAATAGATGCCATTCGAAGAGATAGTACCAAGGAAAGGGGCAGGATCATCATCTACCTTCTCCAAACAAGTCAGGTGTGCGATCTACATATGGAAGACCAACATCAGACTATGTGTGGTAGTAGGTGGAGATATATCCTCCTTCATAGGTATAACCCCTGGGAGTGACGTGCAGATAGACTTAGGTCACGGGACTGACACAGGGAAGTTACAGATAAGTAAAGCAACAAAAGATGGAAAGGCTCATTATAAAGCCCAACCTAATGGTAAGAATGAGGAGAGAAATGATATTAGGGTTTTGGTAACTATCCCGCCCTATCTTTCAAACAGCCTCACTGATAAACAAACTAACCTAAATATATGTCAACACATGGTTAGGGATAAAGTACTCATAGTAAATCTACATAAAGACTTACTTGGAAAACATGATGTAGATGAAAATAGCCCATTAGGCTTTTGATAAATGTACTGCTATATGACCCTAACTACACGGGTCATATAGCAACTAGATTTATTAAATGGAACATCTTGTAGAAAATTATTATTTAATTTATTTCATAACCCCAATAAAATCAATGACTTAAAACCATAATTTTATTTGACATGGGTTTTTAACTATGATATAATACAAAATAACAGTTAGGAAATAATTTCTATGAAAAAAATACACCCATCAATTTCTATATTCTCAAAGAATATAAACATTCTAAGAGAGCGAAAAAACCTTACCTATAATCAACTAGGAAGGAAGGCTGGGTTGTCAGGAGAGATGATTAAACTATTAGAAAAAGGAATAAGATCTCCCTCCCTCAACTCAGCCCTCCTTATATGTGAAGCCTTAAACACTAAACTAACAATAGTCCTCCGAGAGGAGAATCAAGTAGGAGAACTAAATATACAATGAATATTTTTGTATTAGATGAGAAAGTTGAAAAGTGTGCCGAGTATCATTGTGACAAGCACGTAATTAAAATGATTTTAGAATCAGCACAAATGATGTCTGCTGTTGTAAGGTTAGATGGTTATGATATAGGTTACAAATTAACGCATAAGAATCACCCATGTACTATATGGGCTAGGAAGTCATTATCTAACTATATATGGTTATTTAAACTTGTTGAACATCTAAATGCCGAGTATAGATATAGATATAACAAAGATGTTAATCATAAGTCTTTTGATATGGTTAAAACTTTGCCGACACCAAATTTACCTGATACTGGTTTGACTCCATTTGCACAAGCAATGCCAGATCAGTATAGAAACAAAAATGCTGTTAAAGCATATCGTGATTATTATATTAATGAAAAGTCTAATCTTTTGATATGGACTAAACGTAAAACGCCAGAATGGATTAATGGGGAGCTAGTATGCAAGTAACTACATCAGGCACAGTTTATGAAGAAACTAAATATATAACTGGAGCTAAATGCTTCCTCCAAGGAGAGAGGGAGATCACACGTTATCCCTTTCCCGTGTGGTCATTAAATCCCTCTCTCCCCTCCCTACTTGAACAACGAGAAAAAGATATTATAAAGGCTCTAACAAAGCCTAAACGAACTTCTTCCAGAAAAGGAACGAAGAATCTTAAAACCCAAATCTGTGAAGCATCTTCGGAGGAACTTGATGCTATATTAAAAGAGATGGGTTTTGTATCCAAGTGATGCTCTCACAGGTCACATTATTAACCCTCCAATTAAAAGGAGAGTAACATGGCAAAAACTGAAACATTGACCGCACGTTCTGGGTCAGAAGCTGAAGGTACTGCTAAAGAGTGGTCTCAGGAAGTAGATTTTCCTGAAACTCTTGAGGAAGCAGTTGACATGTGGGGAGATGATGGCGTAGTCGCTAAGGCTTGCCGATCTTACCGCATTGACAAGCAGGCTGAAATGCGTAGACCTGCAGGAGCTGGTGGTAAGAAAGCTAAAGAAACTTACGACAAGCTTCAGCCGTACGTTGAATCTGGTGCTATGACAGAGGAAGATATTCGCAAGATATCTGGCTACAATCCAGACAACGAGTAAACAAGTCGGGGCCACTCTCTTTCACATCCCAACTTTTCGGTCTCCTCCGAGTTGGGTAGAATACTTCGAACCTTTCATGGTAGTAAGTACGGTGGGAGGGGGTGGTTTTTACTTCAACCTCAGCACGAGGAACAAAATGGAAAAACTTGATACATTAGACAACTCA
>VTLG01001895.1_pt1 | contig 19169 bp, 30 predicted proteins | sample 4694571 | NCBI WGS metagenome assembly VTLG01 (sample SAMN12604809, study PRJNA352737) | marine metagenome | biome: ENVO:00000447; feature: ENVO:00000209|ENVO:00000569|ENVO:01000036; material: ENVO:00002151; isolation source: viral sequences binned using virsorter ...
TTCTGCTGTAGTCATACCAGTAGCAAAAGTGTTTGTAAGTCTTGCATCATCTGCTGTTGAGTCTGAGTCTAAGTTAGTTACGTTAAGACCTGATACGTTATCAGAGTCGTGAGTACCAGCACTGTCGCCAGAAAACTGAGTCTCAGCTTCGTTGAATAGTGCTTCTCTATTTGATGTTGAACCACCACCGTATCTTGACTTCATCGCGAAGATTAAGCCAGTTGGACCAGACATTGGCTGCACACCGCAGATGTCGTATGCCATTAAGTTTGGCATAGCACGTCTTACGAGTGCAATTAATACTGGGTTCCAGTTATTTACGGAGGTTGTCGCGTTTGCTGGCGCAGCTTCAGTAATCAGACCTTCTTCTCTAAGTGCGATCTCTTGATTCTCAAGTACTGCAGCAGTAACGGCTTTCTTATGGTGATCGGTGATAGTACCAGCTGACTCTTCGTTCAATACTGGGGACCACTTTTCGATCAACTTATCGTATGATACTGTCATTTAGGACTCCCTATTTATTTGCAGTTTTCTTTATTGCTTTAAGATAAGAATCCATTGAGCCTGATGTCTCTACTACTGGAGCGTCGTCATCTTCAATGATTTCTTCCTGGGTTTTTGAAGTCTTAGCAAAGTATGACTCTTTTAACTGAGCTACTTTCTGTGCGAAAGTTTCTTCGTCTTCAAAGTCTACGTTTTCTGCTAATCCTTTTAGCTTCTCGACTTGAGTTTCAGCTAAGTCTTTAGAGGCTTCTCTAATAATAAAGTCTCTCTTATATAGCTCTAACTCTTCAGCCATTTGTATTGACCTCTCAGTTGAATCGTTGAGTTGAGCCTCAAGTTCTTCAACGTTATCAGCGAGTTCGTCAACCATGTCAACTTTATCTTCTGGCACCTGAATGTGTGACTCAGTAAATAAGTCTTTCAACTTATTCATAAAGTCTTCAGCAATTTCAGTTCTTAAGCCATTTTGAATAGCTAACTTGTTGTCTTCCATCCAGCCTTCAACTACGTAGTTTAGATAGCTGTCTACTTTCTCTACAAGGTCTTTCTTGGTTGCTTCAATTTCTTCTGAAACTTCCTCGTTATACTTCTCTTCTAGTCTGTCAATCTCTGCATTTACTTTTGCATTAATCGCAGCTTCAAAGATAGTTTCTGCTTTCTGCTTGAAATCATCAGACAATGTAGCTTCTTCGTTGACAAGCGCCTTAAGATCGTCTTTAAAATCAACTTCAACTTGAACTTGATCTTTGACTTCTTCTTCAGCAATTGGTTCGCCATCAAAAGATTCAGGGTTTGTACTCATTGTTTGATACATTGCATTGATTTTTTTCTTATCCATCTTCTGCATGTTATGTACCATAGCGGCAATCATACCGGCCTTAGTTTTAACCATTGGATCTTTCTTAGTATTATCTTTTGCGGTTCCACCAGCCATTTTTCTTGCACCTACGGTGCCTGTGGTTTCACCAGCCTTGTCTACGGAAGCGATTGACTGAGCCTCAGCATTTTTAGGATCGTGTTTCATTTCAGAGATTTCCTCATCCTCATGGAGTTCCACGTCCTGATTTTCTATATTATCAGCCATTTTTGACTCCTTATTTTGATTTTAATATTGAGAGGAAATTCTTAAACTCACGAACCTGTGTCTCATAGAGATCAGCTCGCGGAGCCTTCTTAATTTCAGTCTCCATTCTTTCAATTGTTTGTGCTTCTATAATGCCGTTATTCCAAACCCATTCAACACCTTCCATTATCCCATTAACGAAAGCTCCAGGTGCGGATGGATCTTGCACGATATCTACCGCGTTTAGAATATAATCGTCGTTGACGACCATGGCGCCATTACGCTGGCTCAAACTTCCCATACCACGAGTCGATACACCGAATGTAACTCCACCATCGAGTAAGCCTTTTACAACTTCTCCCATAGGGGTGTTCAGTATCGATGCCTTACCCACAATATCATTTCCCTCAAACTTGAGTTCATCGATTTTGTGAGAAACTTTATCGAGATTTACGGTCGGTCCTTCAGGGTGATTTAATTCACCAACTGCTCTACCTTTTTGTACTTGCTCCGTATCATACTTACCTACAGCTTTTTCCATGATAGGCATTGGATATATACGACCGTTTCGATTCTTTTTTTCTGCTTGCGCAAAAATTCCTTGTATAGCATAATTCTTTTTACCGTTTTTTTCTTCGGTTACTAAAAATTCAATATCGTTTTCTACAAATTCTGATATTAACTTCATGTTACCCTCTTGGATATGCTATTTTTGTTCCTTTAGTTGCCGTACCTGTGGCAAATAAAGCTTCCTTAACTTCTTTTCTTATAACTAATGTTTGATTTTCAACTAACTGCATACTACCGATAGTGACAGAACCAGATGCGGAATCTTTTAAAGTTAAAGTTGCATCTGCTGTTGTGGCTACGTAAACTGATTGTGCGTTATCAAACATATTTCCTGCCGCGCTATCTAATGTAGCTGCAGTTCCTAAAGGTCTAATCTGCATTATTTCATTCCTTTATATTGTTTCATAAATTCCTTAACAGCTTTTTCAGCTTCACGCTGAGAATTATAAGCATCTAATCTATCGCCATCTATATAAGCAACAAACTTATTTTTCTCATTATGTATTTTTACAGGTACTCGATTGATCTTCTTATCGAATACTACTTTGCCAATTGGCTTACGGCCTGCTAGTTCTCTTAGTTGTGAAAAAGTTTTCATGTTAATTCTATTTATACATTTAAACTTTTACACCGCAGCTCCTTCAATTTCTTCTTCGTCTTCTTCGTCTTCTTCTATCTCTTCTTCTTCGGTTTCGTCTTCATCATCTTCTTCTTCCACTTCATCTTCAGGGTCTTCCATATTGTCTTCATCATCTACTTCGACTTCCTCCTCTTCTTCTTCAGGTACGCCGTTATAGATTTGATCTGCTAATCTAACCTTTTCCTGATCAAGTAAGTCAGACATTTTAATTGTCATTACTTCACCGAATATCTTATTTGCATGATTATAGTCTTTATCGAGAGAAGCCTTGATTAGATCCTGAATATGATTCGGATCATCTAATCTTTCTTCTTGCTCTGTATTTTCCACGTTATCGACATTATCCATTATACTACTCCTTGGTCGTCTTCCGGTTCTTGCGCCTGTGCAGCTGCAATCTCTTTTTCCATGTTTGCAACGGTATCGTCATCCATCAAAAGAATATTCTTTTGAACCCATTGCTTGGAGAAATATTCTCCAACATACTGAGATACTTGATCCAAGCTTTGTATCTTTTCTCTCAATAATTCTGCTTCTTTAAGTTCCGCAAAATGATTGTCTCTTAGATAATCAACCGTCACTTTATTTTTCCAGCTGTTCCAATCATCTTCGGTAATAATATTTTTCATTATAAGTTGCTTCTTCAAGATATCATAAAATAGATTTGAAAATCTGTTTCTCAGTCTATCAATAAACTTTTGAAACTTAAGTTCGTCTCTGCTTATCTCTGTAGCTCTACCTAATGAAAACTGTTGTTCTTGTTCTAACCTGTTCATAGGTACGTTTAAAGATCTATATAATCTTTTTTGAAAGTATATGATGTCTTCTATCTGACCTAAGTTTTCACCACCTGGTAATGTAGATATTTCTGTACCTCGTCCACCTTCTCTACGTGGTAACCAAAAATCTTCCAACATCGACATATGTTTTCTATCGTCTCTTATCTCACCGGTCTTGGCGTCATACACTAGCTTGTTTCTGTACTTTGCCATAATATCTTTCATATATTGTTCAGCTTTACCTCGAGGTAAGTTACCAACATCAATATAAAACATTCTTCTTTCAGGAGCTCTAGCTAATCTGTAGATTACTAAAGAGTCTTCCATCATTCGTAATTGTGTAATTGGTTTCAAAGCTTTATGTAGATAAGAAACTATTTTTTTTCTATGCTCATCAAGTAAACCTGAGGTTATATAGTTAACAGAATCTAAAGTCATTTTAACTCCAGCATTCTGTGCGCCAGGTTTTTCTTGAAATATATAGAACTCATCCACTTTTTCAACAAGCTTAGCGCCAGTAAGAGGATCTTTCTTACTCTTCACCTGTTTTACTTTTCTCATCTTAGCTGCATCAATGTATCTTATCTCTTGAATGCCAGATGATAAATTAGTTTCATCAACAACTAAGTGGTGATATAACCTGCCATCAATGTACCATCTTCTAAAAATGTCATGACCGAGTTCTTTAAAGTTTAACATGTTAAAAATGTTTTCAAACTCTTCTTTCATTTGCTTTTTGATTGAAGCACTTACCGGCACGTTATCCAAGTTTAATTCTACTGAAGGCTTTAACTCACTTGCTGTAATTGCTTCATTAACAATATCTTCAATCGCTGCATCAGCCTCAGGATGCATCGCGCTTCCTCTATACTTTAATATCAGTTGCGCGTTATCTTTGGAATCATCACCTTCCATATTAATATAATGACCATAGTGAGAACCGGCTGATGTCGCAGTGACATAACCAGCACCATCGTCGTCTCTTGGCGGAACAGGAGAGGCAAGAGCTTTCTTGTCCTTTGTCCTTGTAATCTCAAAACCAAATAATTTAAATGTGTTTTCTGCCATTTAGAATTCCTTTATAGTTAGGAGGACCGGAGCCCTCCTACTATTTATTACTTACGTTGTAGTGTCAGTCTCAAAGTACTGATATGCAAACGTTACTGTAAATCTTTCGATCTCATCGTTTGTTGCATAGTTCAGATCTATTGGTGACATATCCTGAGGATATGATCCTCTAAAAGTATACTTTTTAAGAGTATCACCTGATCGATCAAGTTGCTCAACTAAAAGATCTGCTTCATAAGCCACTGGAGTTGTAAGACCAGTATTTGCGCTGTGTGCGTTCATACCGTTCATCCATCTTTCCATTGGATTTCTGATAGCAAAATCAGTATCGTTTATTATTGTAACTGTCCAGACATCAAACGTTCTGTCACCAGCCATTTTTAATTGTCTACCACGAAATGGTACAATTATCTGGCCAAGCGTCGATCCGGGTAACTGAGCTGCTTCACATAAAAATGAAGTTAGTTCTGGATCACCGTTTGCGTATCCGGGAAAGTTAATGGTAGCTTTGAAGAGGTTAGGACGAGCCCCGCCGCCTCTAAGCTTTGATTTAAAATCATCTACGCCTAATACTGCCATTTTCTACCTCCTAAACTGTACCAACGACTTCTTCAAAGTCGACGCCAGTTCTTACTGCCACAAAGTTAAGTGTGACAAAGTTAATGGACCTAGCCGGCTTGATGAAGATACTTGCGATAAATTCATTCCTGTCGATTACTGCAGGTGTATTATTAGTTGCATCTGCTACGACTCTGAAATCTGTAATACCACGTCTACCTTTCACTTCTCGTAATACTGGCTCGACAATATTAACAAACTCTGCTCTTGTAAATTCATCATTGAATTCAAAGAGTACTTGTTCCGCTGCTCTTGCGATTGCTCTTTCAAGAACTAAGAACAACCTACGCACGTTGATTCTATCAAATGCTGAAGGTCTTGCGAGTTTTGTTTTATCACCAAATAGTATCACGCCTGCACCTGGAATATTTGCGATTGGATTTACACCAGCCTTGTAGAGAGTGTCTCTTTGTGGCTTAGTAGGTGTAAAAGATATCGATGTAATTCCTAAGTATTGACCTCTTCGAGATCCTGCAGGTGAAAACCAAGGAGCTCTATTAAGATCAGTGGCTGCCATGATTCCAGCAGTAGAGGAAGCTGCACCTATTTCAATAAATTGATCGTTAAACTTATCATAAACTTTTAAATAGTTTCCATCCATTACTAGATATGAAGACTTAGTAAAAGTATCAGCAGTTGCAACTATGTTAGTTATTATGTCTGATGAAGATGTAACGTTAACTACATCAGATCTTGCAGGTGAAGTTGTTACTACACAATCTTTTCTTAAAGACTGAGCTGTAGTGACAAGATCGTTAACAATAGTTGTTTGATCGGCTCTAGATGTCATATCTGGTGCAATCAAGAAATCTATTTCAACTTGATCTTTATCTTCAAAAAGATCGTATCCTGCTAAAATGTTAGAGGTTGTTAATGTTGCAACATCAACACCTTGACTAAAGTTATAATCAATATCGGTGTTTGTAGTACCAGTTGTTTTAGTGAAATTATCTCCACTATCTATCGATGTTCCTGCACCAGCGCCTCTTAGGTCTGAGTCAAAATCAACTAACCAAACATATTTTGAATTTTCATTTAATATGTCTTTTACGAAATTAGTTGTTCCATCGTCATTTTTAGCGTTTGAACCTAAAGAAGTAAATGCGTATCTTTCAAGTACTGTGCCTTGAGTACCTGTAAAACCACCGGTTTTATCGATAACTGCCACATGAACTTCATCATTACTTGCATTATTTTTTGTAGCAAAAGATGATGTTCCTGGTGCTGCATCAAATTCATTTTTGTATGCCCATTGAGTAAATGCTGAATCATTTGCTGAATGAGGACATAAAGAAACTTGTAAGCTGTTTCCTAAAGCTCCCGGATATTTTGCTACAAATGTATGTAGATCAGAATCTAATCCGGATAACTGAGAATTAAAACTCGCTTCATTTTTAACAACTTCTGTAGGTAATCCTGCTGATGTTGCTGCAGCTGTCTGACCTGTAGTTGATACTGCATTTTTTGCAGTGGTATCAATAACTCTGACAGTCTGAAGCGCATTAGAGTATTTTAAAAAGAAGTTAGCCCTATGAAATGAAATAGTAGTGGCGGAATCTGGTGAGCCAAATTTTTCTACAAGTTCAGCTTCTGAACTTAGCTTGACTCTTTCTTCAACAGTTCCCCACCTCGAGTTTATCACGATTGCGCCTGTAGTTGACTGGACATTAGGCACGCCACCAGTCAGGTCTATTTCTTTGACAACAACCGCAGGTGATTCGGAGGGTGTAGAGAGTGCCATCTTATTTTCCTTTTTATTATGCGATTAACATTATACGAATATTCACTTGTTACCATTATTTATAATATTACAAGTCTCTATCGTACTCTATAGCCCATGGGTGATCATCGCTAGGTTCTATCCTTCTAATTTGCTCTGTGCCATCATCAATAAAACCAAAAGGCACAATGTCTTCTTCTATCTCTTTTAATTTTTGTTTAAATATCATATCTTTAATATTAATATCGGTTAAGTTAGAAAAGTATGTTGATGAAACAAAATAACCAAATAATACTAAATTCATAACTAAATCGTCATGATTGCCTATAGATGCTTGGTAAGTCTGCCCTCTTGCCTCAAACGTAGATATCTCTAAGATCGTTTGTTCATCTACTATTTTAAGTTTATTATTTTCTAATAAGTCTTTTAACGCGCTGCAACCAAGCCTCTTAGATTTTCTATTGATATCGATACCAACAGCATTTGCCTTAACTGCTGATTCCACGTGCACATTTTCATATTCTAGTTCATAATATAATCCATTACATACTACCGATCCTTGGTCATTTGATTCAACTATACAATAAGCTTTGTTGTAGACATTTGCGTACTTATATATAATATTAGGGAAGAGTAATGGAGAGATAGTATTATTGCGATACACAACTACCTGCTCAAATGGACGAACGTTAATATCGATCAAACTAAAAGAAGAATAGTCCTGTCCTCTTCCCTTTGAAACATCAGCGACTAAAATATATTCATGATTTTTAACAGGCTCTTTATAGATTAAACAGTCGCCACCTTCCATATATTTTATTGGTCGTTTTGCTCTTAAATCTAAAAGCGTTTGTGCGTTTACTAAAGTATTACCAGTACCAAAAAATGTGTTACCAAACTCTTGATCAAACTGTACCTGTGAAGTATTGTTTATAGTTTCTTCTTTCCATTTTTCATCTCTTCCTGGCACGTCATGCCAGTCGACTCTGAAATTATTATATTCATTAACTCCTTGTATCGATCCTTCCCATATTTTATGAAATGTGTTACCTATGCCGTTTGCAGTAGATGTTACTATAATCTTTGTATCACCGCCTGATGATATAACTGGATAAGTAGAAGTATAAAACTCTGCTGCTCTTTCAACAAATGCAAACTCATCTAAGTAAAGTAAGTTAATAGAAAGTCCACGAATAGAAGAGCCAGTCGTAGCAGCAGCGATAATCCTACTATTATTGCTAAAGTCAATGTTAGACTTGTTGAGAGCCTTAACGCCCGGTTGAAGAAAGAAAGGAATATTCTCAAGCATGATCGTAATCCTCGCCAGCATCTCTCTTGCAGTGGCTCCTTTGTTCGCAAGAACTGCAATTGATTTTTCTGATTGAAAAAGTGCAAACCATAGTAAGTACCCACACGCTGATATTGACTTACCTGATTGTCTGCATGCAAGTACGACATTAAATCTATTCTCCTTAAAGTGTTTAAACATTTTTTTCTGATAAGGATATAATTTAAAAGGCACTAAACCCTTATCTAATGAAATGATCTTCGCATATTTTTCTACAAAGTACACAGGATCTTTCATGCATCTAGCATACTCAAGTACTTGTTCCTCATTAAAGTTAGAAACAATACCGTCTTTTTTAATATTAGGATTGCCTAGATAGTTTTCATTCTTGTTTTGGAGTGACATTTACTATTTCCGATTCATTCTTAAGAAGCTTTTGTAGCTCAGTCGTGGAACCAACGAAAAGATTATTTGTTGTGTTTGCAATCTTTTTAACTTCGTCTTTTTTGTCAATGTCTTTCTTTTTCTTATTTAAGTCCATCAATCTATCGTTTACATCTGAAATATTTTTAATCATTCCAGACAAAACTTCAAAAGCTCGAGGGTGTTCACTTTCTCGTGCAACTTCAATCATAAGTTCTAAACTTTGTTTTCCTTTTTCGACTAACTCATAATAAGTGTCACGAGAATACTTGTAGTCGTTATCAACATTTTTTTCTTCAGGTGGGAAAAATTTTTCCATTTCTTTTTTGTCGCTCATTTAATAACTAACTTACACTATCTAAAATATTTGTTGAGAAACCAAACGTACTATCGTCTAGTCCTATAATTGTTGTAGGATTAGGTGTGACTCTTATTGTCTCTAATCCTATATCAGAATCATTCAAACCGGCTTTGATGTCAAAGACTTTGGCATCTGCCTGTCGAATGATACTCTGATCAGCAATTGGACCGTGATAACTTATCTTCATCTCAAAGTCCATGCTGTAAATTATTGTTCTCCTTTGTTCTACCGCTCCTTCGAAGTCATCAGAAAAAGAAACACCTTGTATTATAACTTGTATGTCTTCTTTAAATGTAGGAAACTCTGTTGAGAACGGTTTTATTGTCAATGCATACTGTGGATTGAAAGTAGGAAGAATCTGTTCTACGATCTGTAAAGCGTCATCCTGTGACTTAGCGTATGCATTTAACTGAAAGTTTATTGAGTAAGGAACCGGCGTAAAAAACTTTTGTCTCTTAGTGTTATCACCTGTTGATGCTGTGGTTGTAAAGTTACCAACCTTAGCCAATTGTCTTTGTGCGTCATAAGATATCGAAGTAATCTCAAAAGACATCCTTGGTAATTTAATTGCAACCTGTTGATCTTCTGATAAGTTAGGATTTTCTCTAATTCTTTCCAAATACTTTTGTTTTGGTGCGTATGATAACGGAACTTTAATCTGGCTAATTACGGCGCCTGAAGAATTTTTGCGAATTACGTATAAGTTATTGAAAAGCCTGCCGAACAGTGCTACCGCTTTTTTAGTTTTTGAATGATAGAAGTGACCGCCAAACATTAGTTACCACTCACGTCGCCAAATGGATTAGACTCACTAAAGTCAATAAAGTCTGCTCCCGTTGAGAAATCTGTATTTTGTTCGTTTTGAGATAGTTGATTATCTTCTACGACAAGAGTTATAACGCCACCTGCACCAGTCTTAAGACCAACTACTTTCTTACCAACACCAAACGTATGATACTTACCATCGTCTGCTCCAGCATGAATGATATGGATCTTATCGTCTGAGTCTGAATACTTTACAACCTCACCACGCATTAAGGTATCACCACTAGGACTTGTAATTGTTTCACCAACTTGAAACGTAGTAGGAGCTGGCTCTGTGAATCTAAATGTTGGATTAGTATATCCTGAGCCAGGGTTAGATATAGTTAATCCATTAACTTTACCGTTGTTACTATCAACTGTAGCAACCACAGCTGCACCAACTCCTGTACTATCAATTACACTAACTGTCGGAGCCACAAAATAATTATTACCACTATCGGTAATAGTCATAGATGCGAGCTGACCTGAACTTAGAGTAGCAGATGCCTGTGCGCTGTCTCTTGTATTATCAAGCGTAAGCACATACTTGTATGCATACTTCGCTTCTAAATCGTCGAGTACATCGATGCCAGTGTCCATATCCTCGCCAGTGTATTCGAATAATTGACATCTTAATTTAAACACAGGTAGGTTACTTAATTGATAGAAAGGCTGTTCATGCTCGACATGCGTTATTTGAAAGAACTTATTGCTCATCGGTAAATAAATCACATCGCCTTCAGCGGGTCTTTCAACCGTTATCTCATTATCGTACCTCGCTACAGTATCCGCCCATCTTCTTCTTGATACTACAAAGGTTGCTTCGTCTCTGATCTCTACACCAAACCTTGTAAACAAGTCTCCTTCACCATCGAAACCTTCTGTGTTTTCGATATACATTTCAAGCATGTATGATGAATTAAAGCTTGATACCGGATCGTCACCAAGTATAGTGTCTTCGTTGACTATGTCTCGAGGAAGATAGAATACGTCCTGACCATAGGTCTTGAGCGCCTCAATGACTATATCTTCATAGAGGTTTTGCTCTGATCGTACCTTTTGACTAAAGTATAAGTTTGTTGCCATATCATCCTACGAAAAAGTCTGGTGGAAATTCGTGTTCTAATCTCAAGTTCTCTCTGAGAGTCGCGATCTCTCCAGTCGCGTCATCATATATTTGTCTTCCATTTAAAATGACTCCTCCGGGTAGTTGCATTCCTTCAAACTTAATTAAATTCATACCCCACTGCTGTTTAATTAAAGCAGTGGTATATTCTTTTACAAACATATCATTGAATATTGAAGTATGATCACTATCGTTAACTTCTGAATAAACCTCAGCTACGATAAAATCTCCTTCCTTAATATCACCATCTGCAAAATCTCCAAAAATGTATAACCTATTCTGTCTTCTTGCAAACTGAACCTGCGGATGACCGTTAAGTTTCATATCTAAAAGCGATAGGTATTGCTGCATTTGCTCGTAGTATGCTAGGTCTCCTGCAAAATTCATCAGATCAGCAATGTCGTTTAACATCATTTGATATTTGATATCAAAAAAGTTTCTAGAGTTATTAAACGAACTCGTAAGTGGAAACATTTTTGAAACAAACAAAATATTACTGGCTAAAGTAATATACTCATTAGCGACATCGGTGGCGGTGATCTGGTGTTTAAGATACGTTCTTATAGTAGCATCAGAATGAAACTCACGATAATACTGTAACGCTTCGTCTACACGATCTTCCACTTGATCTTCGTCAACGTTGACTTCGATAACAGGTTCGCCTAAACGTCTTTTACAGTAATCTATAAGAGTTGCACGTGATGATGGAACTGCCATTTTAAAATCCTTTTATTCTATTTATAAGGACTCGTTCCTAAAACATCGCTGTCCCATGCTGCTTTTAACTTATCGATAGTATCAGCGCTCGTGATCGCACTTGCTGCTGGAGCATCTCTGAGTTTTTTCTTCTTAGCCACACTCGCTGCTTTTGCAGTCGCATCATCAGCTTCCAAAGCTTTCATGTATACTACGTCTTCAGCTTCGAGTAAGGGTGCTCTTACTTCTCTTATCTTATCTTTAAATATTACTTTTGCTGCAGCTATGTCTTCACTGATAGCAGTTTGATCACTATCGAAAACCCATGCGTTTCGAAAATGTCTATCAGACGGCATTGTCGATGGTGTTGCAGCAATCACTCCATCTTTATCTTGAATCATTGTAGTCATCTTTATCTCCTTATGCTACTTCTTGATTAATCTTCCAAGCATTACGCCACGTTCTATGACTTGGTAGATTTTGTTTCTTACAAATTACTAATCTCTTACGATTAGCTTTCTCATAGTTTCTCCATACTCTTTGTGGTATGTCTTTCATAATTAAGTATTCAATCGCTTGTTCCTCGGTCATCTTATCAATTGGTTTCGTATTATGTAGTAGATAACCTCGAGTATGTTTCTTAAAATCTGGTTTTGCTTCATCTTCAGCCAAAGCCCAATAAACTTCTACCGGTGGAAGTATACCACCTTGTAAAGCACAGGCCAGCCAATTTGGATCCGGTATCGTAACCTTTGCAGGCGCATCCGGTTCTTCCGGATCTTCCCACACTACTCTATAGTCGCTTTGTACACCATCTAAATTATCTTTAGCCCAGTGTAATCTATTCCATAAATGTGTTCCCTGAAATTCAGGTGTTTCAATTGTCATGCTAAATCTCCGTCTATACTTGTATCAAATTGAGTACTGTCTGTAGCATTTCCATTATTATGATAATTAACAGAACCAGTTCGATATGATGAAGTAGTTCTTGTTCCTCTAAAAAAACTTATTTGGCCCCAAGCTTGAACATACAAAGAACCTTGAGTATTTGCATAATGTGCGTTAGTTGCAAGATTAGTTAAAGTATTAGTAAAATCGCCTGTACCGTTATCTGTAAGTGAACCAGCATTAAATGAATCGTTGACTGCAGCAGTACTCATATTAACAGAAATCCAATGCTTGCTTAACCCTTGTTGTAAGTTTGTGTTGTTCGAACCTTCACCACGAACGTTAATAGAACCAGCAGTTGTCTTACCTTGTATGGTATCTATAACTAATGTACTCATGCTAAATCTCCAAATACTGCTGAAAATACCATACTTCTATCTGCGGCATTTGTATCATTTGCCACAGTACAAGGTCCATAACCAGTTGTGGAAGGTCCTTCTCCTAAACTAAAAAGACCAACATTACTTGAACTTGGTACACCAGGACCTTTTATAGTTGAGCCGACTTGAACATGGGTTGTATTATTCATGTTACTTATAAAAGCTGCTCCGTGGTCTCCAGTGCCAAAATCTGAAATAGAGGAAGTGTTAAATGAATCTGTTATTGATGTGCCTGCATTCATGTTAAGCCAATTTTTAGCCAACCCCTGTTGTAAGTTAGTTGTAGCGGTTCCTTCACCTTGTGCAGTAATCTGACCGGTATTTGATATAATCATAGAGGTCGTATCTGAATCATACTTAATATTTGTAACTTCAATATTTGTTCCTACAATTGTACTCATGCTAAGTCTCCTGCCGTGATTGATTTAGCTTGGCTTAAATCTAAGTTAGTGCCATTGTCTAAATATCCACATAATCTATAAACAGTCGTCGTTGGAGTAACACCTTGCATTGAAACAAAAGCATTACCATTAGTTGAGTTTGTCCCTGATACCCCCATAGCATAGTGTATATTTGCATATGCATTTGTAATAGTTATATTAAAATCTCCTGCATCAATATCTGTAATAGATGTAGTGTTAAAACTATCTCCTATAGTTCCATTCATATTAAATGCTATCCATTGTTTATTTAAACCTTGTTGCAAGTTAGTCGTGGCAGTACCTTCACCCTGTACAGCTATAGATCCTCCAGTCGTCTGTCCTTTGAAAGTATTCGTCTTGATCTCATATTGACCTGCAACGTTTTTAATTTCATCTACTTTTATTTGACTCGGCATTATCTTACTAAGCCTCCACTCCACCACGTTTTATTAGATTCATGAACTTGTTCATTATCTGCACCTTTATTATAAACACCTACAGTGTCTCCAGCATTTAAATGTAAATGTATTGTTGCTTGAGAAGAATCTATAAAGTTACCATCTTCACTGGAATTTTGTATTATTATTCCACTGTCAACACCATTTATATAAAAATGATTACCAGTATTAGATGTACCATAAAGTAATAATGAAAATGAAAATGAATATAAACCTTTTACTGGTGCTGTATATAATCCAGTGGTTGTGTCATAATCATTACCTTCATTTTGTATAGTTGTTGTAAATACTAATATCGCATTAACACTACCATTATTTGGAGTATGCGCAAGAAATGAACTATGCGTAGTATGTCCTGTTAGTACACCACTTGTCCTTGGTTCAATTGAATCTACTGCTATAGTACTCATACGACTACTAACCTTCCTCCACTGTTTACTGTCAGTGTTACTCCACTCGCAACTGTAATCGGTCCTGCTATCATTGCGTTCTCTGTCGATTCGATAGTTGTGTTTGACGTTACAGTCTTCGTTGTAATTTTAAATCCTATTCCTTTTCCTATTCTACTTAATGCCATTTTATTTTATCCCGTACAATTTAAAGGTACCTGTTGATATATTACCGCTAGCAAAGAAATATTCCATCCCATCAATTGCTGCAGTATTACCTTCATGTGCATAAACACCATCATTATTTGCAATGTTAGGACTTAAATCAACACTAGCAGATTTAAAGTTAACTAATTTCTTAAAGGTTGTTTCTGCAGGATTATAAAGAGTGTGTATTTGAGAAACGTGCTCATCAGCTTGTCCACCTACTGATTCGGCTAAGTTAACAATGCCATCACTATTACTACCTCTATTAGTAAAACTACTGGAATGTATATGTTGATTTCTTGAATACTCGTATTCACTACCTGTTATAATACTTCCGCCTTTACTCATTCTACATCTAAATTCTACACCATCGTTTGCAGGATGAATATTTATACAATGAATCTGATATATGCTGTAATCTGTAGTAATCAAAGTAGAACTACCTATAGTTACACTAGAAACATCACTAGCAGTAACTGTCTGCAAAAGTACCATGCCGTTATTATCACCAGTTACAGTTCCATTAAATGTAATATTTTTTGGAATCGTAATATTACCACTACTAGCATCAAGTGATATGACATCGCTGTCACTATTAGGTATCTGTATCTTATTTACTTTGAGTGTACTTACCACTGTTTACTCCGGTTTAGTTGGCCACGTAATATTACTTAGCGAATCATCAGCTGGCGTTGTTTTTGTAATATCTCTTAGTGCTTGTCTGTATGTCTTCCAATCAGTAGACATCGTGACGTCTGAATTTCCCATCCAATCGGTTTCAGCTAATAATATATTACGCTGTTCTCTTAAAGAAACCATTCTACGCGCAGGTGCACCATCAGCCCATGCCTTTTCTTCAGCATCTCTTGCTGCTTCTTCTTCTGCAGTAAACTGGATCCTTTCTCCGTTTACCATTTTATATCTTGGCATTTTTTTCTCCTTTATTTAAATCCATATAATTTTAGTGTCCCACTAGCAATATTGCCTGAGCCAAAAAAGAATCTTAATCCATTTATAACTGTAGCTCTCTGAGCAGGTAAATACATTCCGGAACCGATACTAGCATTTGGTGCCGCGTCAGTATATGCAAAATTTGTATGTACAGTACAAGTACATGGAAAACTTGTGTTATTAACATTCATTACTGTGCCATGAACTTGTACACCTTCGCCGTCCGCATTTCCCGCACCAGCTGTATTAAACTGAGCGAAAGAGCTTGTACTATTACTATTAAACCCACCACTTGAATATGCTCCACCTAATCTTTGACCTTCTCTACCGTGATGAGCAGAAGTATTAATAGTGCCTCCAACAAATGTCCTGAGATATAAAGTAGCCTCATCAGTTGCAGGTAAAAAGTTTCCTATAAACATATAACTATCGTAAGTAGAATTAATATAAGTTGAATCAATATCGTATGTAGCAACTGAGCTAATATTGCTGACATCTAGTAACTTAACCATAGCGCCGGCACCGACACCACTTGTAGTTCCATCTGATGCTATAGTAAAAGCCGTGGTGTCAGAATCAAACTTAATGTTCTGAGTTTCGACATTTGTTACTATTAATCTACTCATTGTTTATTCCGTTGGTTTCTCTGGAAACTTAAAATCTTTATCACTGATTGATTTAAATGTTTTTGTTATATCTCTAAGTTCTTGTCTATATGCTTTCCAAGCATCAGTCATAGTTACATCTGATAAAGCCATATAATCTGTTTCAGCCAATAAAGTATTTCTTTGTTTTCTTAATTCAACTAAATTTTCAGAAGCATAAACTTTATCATATTCAACATTAATCTCATCTTCTGTTGGCTTCTTAGCATCTCCATATATTACTAATGTTGAGTAATCAGTACCTTCAAAAGTAAAACCAACTTCATTGCCTAATAAGTTTGCTATTGCTTTTTGATATATTATAACATTCATATTATTACCTACTTATATAAAACAAAAATATTGTCACCATTATTTGCATCATCAAAATAGTTCATAATTGCTGTTGTACCCGACACAGAATTTCTTACTTGAATAGTTACTGTATGACTACCAGCACTAACGTTTGTAAAAAAACCATGTAGATTATGAGCGCCATGTGAGAAATTTATGCCGTGTCCTTGTTTGAATACTTGTAATTCAGTAGTAGTTGATGAGCCATCTAAATTAAATCTACCAGCTAACATCACCTGACCGTTTTCATAACCATGTGAAAATTGACCAATACATTGTAATGTTTGTACTTTTGTCGTTGTAAATGTAACTGAGAGATGATCAGTCCAACTAGAAACACCGGTTATAGTTCTATTAGTTGATGTCATTGCATGAGCAATACTATATTCTGTTTCAGCACCAGCAACTGTACCGCTAAAGGTAACGTTTTTCGGAATCGTAATGTTACCGCTGCCGTCAAGACTTATAGTGTCACTATCGAGTCCAGTTCCTCTGATCTTATCTACTTTTAAAATACTTGCCATTATACTATACTTAAGTTACCTTGTAATGTTAGTGTTTGACCACTGTCAATTGAAAGAGGACCAGCAACCAGCGCGTTCTTATCAGAATCGATAGTCACACTCGTATCAAGGTTTTGATCGTTCAATCTAAACACGACGTTAGATCCGGTTGGAAAAGCTTTTTCCGTAACGAAACCTGACTTTGCTGTTTCTCTTGCTCTCGTCATTAGCTCGCTCTAGTTGGCCATGTTATTGAATCTGCAACTAACTCACCATTTTCATCAGTCGTTGGTTTAGCAGAAGCCGGCAAGTCTCTTAATGCTTGCATGTAAGTTTTTAACTTAGCGTCAACAGCTACACCATTTGAATAAGCCTTTACGACTTCCCAATCAAGTGCTGTAAGTTTTGCATCTCTTTCAACACGAAGTAATCTCATTCCTTCGGCTGCATCAAGTTCTGCGATTTTATCGGTGACTTCTTTTTCTGTTGGAACAGTTTGCTTTTTGTCGAGCCATTCCAATCCGGAGTACTTGTCACCTCGAAGTACCCACTCTGCACCTGGTTTTAAAGCCTGTAGTGCGCTTGCGATATCATATTTCATTTAAGTTCTCCTTTTTAATATGACTATTTATAATAATTGTTATCCTTTAATTTCTGTAGCTATAAACGTAGATACACCTCTCGTATAATCTACTGTATTTGCATCGCCAGTGTTTCTGTTTAAATACAACGCATTAGTTTGACTCGCCATGTGAAAACCTATTTTATATGTTATCTGACTAGTAGTTGATGGGCTATCAACATATCGTAACGTAACTTGATCACTAGTATTTCCTCCATAATCGCCATGATGAGATACTGTAGGTATTCCAACTCCTACTAACCTATTACCAGTTGTTGCATGACCTAATTTCGTCGAGTCTCTAAAAAAGAACCATATTTGAGCCCATGGGTAGTTAGCGCATTCGAATGTTACTTGTGCTTCTAATAATATTTTAGAGTTTGTTGCGGCCGGTGTTATATTAATGGCAGTACTATCAATCGCAGTACTTGTATTTGAACTATACCCTGATATCGTTTCAGGAGAATCTAGTTGAACATGCTGAACTTGTAATATAGTACCAGAAGGCAAAGTCGATGCAGCGATCGAAACGTTCTTAACGTCTGAAAATTTTGGTTTTGCTCTTTGTATAGGCATTACGCTAAGTCTCCAAAATCTGCTGTCTGACATTTTGTATTATCAGCATCAGCATTATTATTATCTGATGAACCAACTTCATAACCAGTTGTACCTTTAACACCTGCAGATTGATGAGAGTCAAGAACTGACTGATTGCCATATCCTCCTATGGTTGTACCTGCTGTTACATATAAAGCGTTAGAAAAATTATTTGTAAAAACAGTTACATAATTACCTGTTCCAGAATCAGTAACAGAAGCTATGTTAAAACTGTCTTGTATGCTTCCTGCGTTATCATAAGTCAATAAAGCTTTAGCCAACCCTTGCTGTAAATTAGTTGTAGCAGTGCCTTCACCTTGTACAGTTATGGAACCTGCAGTATCGATACCGCTTAACTGATTAATCTTAACGTTGTTACCGCCGGATGTATTCTTAAACTTATCAGCAAATATTGTACTCATTGCGCTATCTCCATTAATGTAAGCATGCTTGGAGTACTATTAACACTAATAGTAAGTGTTCCACTTAGACTGGTTATGCTGTAATAAACTTTATATTCAGTAGCACTCGTTGTGTTTGGCGAATCTAAGTATGTCGGAGTATGATGCATCACATGATTAGAGTTGGCTCCGTATCCGTACGCCCAGCCATAGGTTGCGCTATCTGAGATGCGTGAACCTCCTCTATAAAGTGTAATTGCGCTCACAGCACTAGATGTATTTTGCCATAAATTACATGCAGCCAATACAAAAATTTTACTACTTGAAGATGTTGGTGTTATTGTTGCAGCAAGACCAGTATCAACATAAGTAGTACTTGTTGTCGCAGTTGACGTTGATAATGTATTTGTTACAATTTGTATTACATGCCCCGGCGCAGCTATAGAACCGGCGGCTCCACTTATCTTATCACCACTGTTAATCGTAATAGTGTTTCCAGTTCTTGCAGCAATCTTATTTACATTTATTTGACCTGTCATATTATTCTCTCTATAATAACATATGATGATGTATCTTCGCCACTGCCAGTGCCCGGCAATCCAGTATTCATATGTGGGTTATCATTACCTCCAT
>VTLG01016725.1_pt1 | contig 19169 bp, 22 predicted proteins | sample 4694571 | NCBI WGS metagenome assembly VTLG01 (sample SAMN12604809, study PRJNA352737) | marine metagenome | biome: ENVO:00000447; feature: ENVO:00000209|ENVO:00000569|ENVO:01000036; material: ENVO:00002151; isolation source: viral sequences binned using virsorter ...
CTAAGAAGTTCTCTAATAGTTTTAACAGTATCTTTGTCACCTGCTTCGTATTTATCAAACCAATCAACGATTGTTTCTTTATTAACTAGAGGCTTACTGCGTTCTAATATTCTTGCATTTAATTCCATTTGGTTTGCTTTTGATCCATAGTATCCTTCTATTTGAGTTGGATCAGGGAAATAAACCTTAGCTTCTTCAGCTGCTTCTACTTTATCTAAAGGTAAGAAGTAATTATCTCCTTCTTTTTCTAATAGATCTCTAACAAGAACACCTTTATCTGTTATTTGTTTTCCTGAATGCTCCATGATTACGCTCATTCCTCTCATCATGAGTTCAGAATAAGCTTTACGAACTTCTCTTTGTCTTTCTGGAGTATTGTTATGTATATTTGCCAAGGCTTTCTTTTTGCGTTCTCTTGCGATAGTTCTTAAATGGTCAATCATTATTTTGTTTTCTTCTCTGTTGCGACTAGCTAAAGCATTTAGTATCTTTAATCCACCGTCTTGACTATAAAGTCCTTCTTTCATTCCTTTGCTTATAAGATCTACATTTACGTCTCTGCCACTAGCGATATCAAACCAAACGTTGAATTCATTTTCTTCTTGAATTGGTTTAATGTAAGTAAGTGTTTTATCTTGCCATAATTTTTCTATTCTTCCAAAGAACTCAAGAGATCCATCAGCATCTCCTCTGTATCTTTCTGCTCCTTTTTTCCTTAGCTCTTCATAGGCATCTTGCATCTGAACAATATTTGTTATAGAGGTTCTTTCTCCTGTTTTATTTCCTTCTGAGTCAAGAACAGGAGTGGTCATCGCCAAACCAAATTCTATTTCTGCGTCATTAGATGCAATCTGTTTGTCTATCTTATCTTTTTGACTTTGTAGGTTTGCCCACTTTGTTTGAAAAGCTAATGTAAGAGCAGTACCTCCTGCTTCTGGTAGTTGATCTTTTAATAGTTCACCATTTGGTCCTGCTTGTATTCGGTTAAATAGCTGTGGCAATTTCTCTGCCACTTCTTTCATTCTTGTTGGGTCATCACCTGCCCATTTCATTGCAGCATTAACCAACATTGTTGGTAAAGCTTTCTTAGCTTCTTGGTAAACACGACTTCTTGTTCCACTGTTTTTATTTAAATCATCAAGTTCTCTTGATATTCCATTAGCAGCCATCTGCAGACTTAGAAGACCACCTCCGTCGATTGAAAGAAGTAGGTTCGAATCAACACTTGCTTGAAGACCTAGTTTTGCTTTTTTATTTTTCCATTCAATATGACGTTTTAGTTGTGCAGAATCAGCGCTACCAAAAGTAGCTGCCATCATTGCCTGATTCCCTTGGTGGACTTCAGGAATTAATCCATTTACTCCCTGTGGAAAACCTAAGGTTATCTTGTGTTGTTGCCAACGGGGGTCCATTGGGTGGACCTGTTCTATAGGCGTACCATCAGCAAGTACAGGTGTTTCTGCTAGACGTTGTATTAACGTTGCAAAGTTATTTTTTAGTGTTGCATCTTGAAGGGTAACAGTTGCATATCTAAGCTGTAGAGGAGAAGAACCTTCTACTCTTTGAAGCATTTGTTCTGCACCAGGCACACCTTCTTCTGCTTGCCTTTCTAAATGTTTTTGTAGCTCTTGCATATTATTAAACCCTTGAGCTTGGGCTTGTAAAGCAAGACTTTGACCAGAAGATTTTGCTCTTACATGTTTACTTTCTTCCATCGCAATAGCGCCTTGACTGAGCTTATCCAGTCCACGACTAAAGGCACCAAGTGAATCAACTAACGCTCCCCATCCGTCGTAATATTTACCAAACTTTGGTGGATTAACTATTGTTTGCCCAGTAACAGGGACAGGGATATTGAAAGCTTGAGGAAGTGTTGGTGTTGGTGTTCTTTGTGGAAGTTGTAATTGAGGTGCCGCAGGTATTTCTGTTGGTCCTCCTAAGTTGGTACGACCAGGTGATTGGAAAGTACTAACGATTTGTTGTAACGCTTGCAGTGCAGGTGCTTGTAGCCCACCTTCTGCGATAGGTCCAGAACTACTGCTTTGTGGAACACCACCTTGCAACCTTGAACGCTGAGGTCCGGTCTGACTATTTGATGGTCCGAGAAAAGGTCGTGGCATTAGTTCTTAGCGAATCATGGAGGGCTTCCAAGCTCCTGGATTTTGAGCGTATGTTTGGTAGTTACCTATAGATCGTCCGAGTCCTCCAAGTCCTCCAACGACAGCACTAGCTGCATTCAACGCAAAGTTATTTGGTACGTATGATTTCATCACTGGAGATCTCACAGCAATACCTCTTGTTACTCTTCCTTTAATTGGATCAGGTCCACGCATTGGAGCTGGACCAGCACCTTCTAAGTAGTTCAATTGTTTCTGTGGTTCAACAAAACCACGTTTGATGTATGGAGTCTCAGATGCTAATCGTGCTCCATAGGTTGCAGCGGCTCCACGTTTAGCTTCTTGTGCTCCCATACCAGAGAAGGCTAGGTTTTGACCAACAGCAAAGTCATAGAAGTTTTGTTGTCGTTCATAATCTGACAGTAAATTAAGCACAGTATTCCCTTGTCTTCCTGTTGCAGTGGCTGCGGCCTTGAGCTTGGCTGTCTCTCTTGCTCCTTCTAATTTCTTAGCAATAGCCGAAGCTTCTTCTTGCATTAATTGTAAATCTATTTGTCGAATATCATTCATATAAGCAATACCAGATAGTTCCCTATTGGCATCCATCACCCATTGTTGACTATCTGCTTTTAATTGTTCATAGGCTTGTTGTTCTTTCAACTGCGCCATTTGTTGGTCATAGTTCAACTGATTCTGTGCTTCTCTAAATTCAAACATTCTCTGATTTTCTTTCTGTCTTGCGTCGTAAGCAAGTTGTTGATTTAAGTAATTAAATTCCTGAGCATTTTGCTGATTCATAAAACTAGTTTCAGCTTGCAGTACAGCATTGTCATACTGAAACTGCATATTTAATTCTTGCTGACTCCATTGAGCAGTAGACATTGCCTGCTGCTGTTCGTACTGAACTGAAGCTGCTGCTTCTGCTTGTTGTTGCTGAGCGTGTGCGCTGTAAATTCCTAGTCCTATCGAACCGACAGAACTAATAATTGGCAGGACTACAGCAGCGGGACCGCACATGGGCTTGTCTTACAGAACTCTAGGAATGGCAAGGAATGCTTACCATAGTTTGGATGTTTTGCGATAAACGTAAACCCCATCCATTGAAGCCAACGGATGTGGATTTGGTTTCGCGCATCAACACAGTTCCAAAGGACAGCATAGGACTCGAACAAAGTTTCAAGATGGAGCTTTGCTTCTCGAAGGAATCGTAACCGTAAAGCTCTGTCATTTACTAATTCATCTGATCCTAATAACCAAACTCTTCCAATCTTATTCATTTCAGGTGTTACGCCCCACATTGCTACAGGAGTTTCATCACCTTTGCAAATAGTCATTGATGGTTTTCCATAGAGATAACAAGATAACAATGCTTCTTGTGGTGTTGAACCATCTCCATCAATTAATTCAAGAACATCCGCTTCTCTTAAGCGAGTAGACAGATAGAAAATATCTTTCTGTCTTGAAGGACGGGTGTAACCAACCAAAGTCATAGACGTTCAGTACGGGTGAAGTAGAAGCCTTCCCACTCTGCTGATTGAACACGACAGGGGAGAGGACTATTGCTATAAAGCTCTACCTTTGTATCAATGTTTTGTGCTTGGACTGGCACTCTGAACTTGCCAACTTCTTGTGCAACTTGTCCAAGTTTAGTTGTGCCGTCACCCATTATTAGTCCGTTGAATGGATGCTTCTTAGTTGTACGACCACGTGGTGTAACCCATATTTCAAAGTGACCTGTCTTGTCATGAATCACTGTCCACATCCTCATCTGTAAACGAGGCCCACCAATGATTGCAATACCACCACCCTGTGGTTGCTCTTTAAGGTACGGCGTAGAGAACTCGTAGGTCATTGGATATAACTCTCCAACGAAGTACTTACAAGCTGATGCTGTGAGGTCTCCACGGACTGTGATAGTGCTAGTCCCTGTCGCAATTGGATGGATAACTTGACCAGGTTGAACGGTGTTGTTGGCTGCCTCTCTTCCTACGACAACAATGGTTGCTCCTGTATTCCTTGGGTATGGAAGAGTGATGGTTGTTTGTTTGTCTAGACCAGCGGCGTTTGTTAAAGCTGCTGTGCAGTCGGACTCTTTTGCTTTTCTATCTAGTAGTAATTCATAGTCTGCATTTTCATCTACTGTTTCAGGACGGCAAGATATCTTCTCTAAGTAAACACCACCAACGTCATCTGAATATTCAACCAAAGCGTAAAGATCACTGTTTAAGAATTGAATAGCAATGATACTTTTATTTCCTTGTACTTCCCAATAAGACCATGCACTTTGAAGTTTAGTATCTCCTTGAAAGAAATATTTATAGAAGTAAATCCTTTTAGAATTTGCTTTAGTTAATATGGCAACCATCTCTTCCGAGACAGACGGTGCTATTTGAACAACATCTCCTGGTATAAACCTTGGGATTGCTGCTGTTACTTCTTCTGAAGCAGGTACTGGGTTTGATGTATCAGCTAGGAAGTATTCTCTTAAGCCACTAAAGTCTCCTCTAGGTATAGGGAAGAAAACAGTACGACCAGCAGCTACAGGATCAACACCATCTAATGTTTCATAGGTGGTCATTGCTGTGATTGTTGCTGACTTAGGTGTTAATGGTTGCTTGGTTAATGATGAACCACTATCCATTCGGAACTGACCATGCTTACTGAATAGAAGTAAGGTGCTAGCAAATGGTACGGCTGAATGAAGAATGTTAATCTGGTTACCACCTGCTGTTAAATCAATAGGATCATTATCTAATACTGTTTGAACTGTTTGTGGAAAGAATTGTGCATAACTATCAGCAGCAGATAGCACAACATTCTCATCAGTTAGTAAGGCAAGTCTGTTTCTAAATATAGTTATGTTGTTTATTTTATGTCCAATGAAACTAGGGTTAGGAGCTGTGTTCGCATCACCTGCTAGTCGAGCGTCCCAAGTGTGCTGTTGAAAAGTAAATGTACCATCAGCATTTTTAATTAAAACATGAGGCATATTGGCTGGATCTATTTTGTAATCTATTCCAGGTGCAACGGTTTCTTTCCATGTTCCAGGACCAAAGTCATTAGTTCCTCCTGTTGTTGTTTCAAATACTAAATACCAATCATCAAATTCAGAGGAGCTAACACCTTGGATCTTTACTAAGAATCCTTCACGTCCAATTGTTGGTAGTCTTGATAGATCTGAAACACTATCTTTAATAGCATTAATTGATCCACCGTCGTATGTATCTATTGCTTTAAGTGAATAATCACCACCATCATTCTTAGATATTTCAATAATATAATCAGTAGCAGTAATGGTATAACCACTGAGTGCTCCATTCCCACTAAGAGAAGAAGCTAATTGACTAGCAATGTTTGTAGTAGTTGGCTGTCCACTACCAACGACTGGTGTCGTATAACTAGCTGCTGTACCAGCGACGGTTACTGTATAAGTTGTATTGTATTGAGCACCTTTAACAAACACCATACTTTTGGTGCCATAAGTAGGACTCTTATTTGATGAGTCAGTTAATATTGCTGTTGTCTTTTCTCTATTTACTATGTATGTATAGTCAGCAATACTTGCTACACGAAACTGTTGAGAAGGTTCACCTGTTACATCTAAATAACTAGTTCCATTTGGCGCGCTAACTGTTTTAATTGTGCCATCTAAATCAAAGACTTTAATATCAGTATCACCTAGCATTACGCCCCATTGATTATCACCATCACGATCAACAATGGTAAAGAAGGGTCTGTTACTACCAGCTGTTCCTGAGAATAATTGTTTAATCCAATTACTTGATGGTCGTTTCTTTAATCCTTCAGCAGGACTAGGCATGCAGTTAACTACTGCCTCTGCCTGTGATGCCAGCCGTAGGGCAGCTGGTTGTTGTGATACCCCGTTGATGAGGTTTGGGATAGTGCTGCTGACTAGTGGCATTACTTACGACGCAAAGCGTTGGCAGGAACGTAGCTGAAATAGTTACCCATCACACTAGGGTTCCCTTGAAGAAGGCTGTGATTAGAGAGTGTTGTTTCTAAATCAAGGAAGGCAGCTCTTGCTTCTATTTCTATTCCGTAGTTAACCTCATTTAAATCTTTTGATCCAATCACTTGCATTTGTAAATCACGACCAGCTCTAGCTGTGATGTAATGCCTTGCATGTTCTGGAAGATCTTCCCAAGGAAGACCATGTGTTACATCAGCTATTAAGTTCTGAGTAAAGACATAGGTGTTACTTCTCTTTTCATATAACTGATTGCCTCTTTGTACGATTTCAAAGTCGGGATAGTCAAATGGGTTGACCTCTACCCTTAAAGCAGTGGAAGGAATATAGATATAACCATCGGAATCAAAAGTCAAAGTAAGAGAGTAGTCAGTATTAAATGACCAGTTCTCCATTTGTATCTTGCGACTTGCATCTAGCAGTGCAGCTTCTGCTTGTTCTGCTAAACCAAATCCACTCTCAAGGCTATTAACAGGAGCCTCACCCATCATTCTCAGGATTGTATTAACAGCCTCCAGTTGAGTTGTACGAGTTAATGCGGCCATGAGTAATACCAAAAAAGAAGAAGGGGGACCGTAGTCCCCCAATAAACCGTTAGCTAGTAGCGGTGTAAATCTCTACAGCACAGTCAGGACGAAGGATGCCTGAACCTAAAGCCATAGAACTAATCATGAAGGTGCCTTGCCAGAGTGCATGGATATCAGATCCAGTCATTTCTGTCTTAAGGTCCATTAGCTTTACAGTACCAACTGCTTGTGGATTCCATACCAAAGCTACGGAATCTGTGAAGTCAGCGTTGTAAGCGTTGTTCTCTCCACTTACCGCAGAGCGGTTTGTAGTTGGAAGATGGTTCGACTTAACAATGTCGATACCAGCAACCCGTAGAACTTCACCTTCTGAGTAAGCACCTTTACCACCCCAGTCGCGGTTGATAACGTCTGTGGTTTGTACCAACTTGTAGTACTCAGCTGGTGCTAAGGCGCAATACCTATCACCTTCTGGAATGTTGTCAGTATCAAGTTGTTCTGCAGCAGAGAACAAAGCTGTTGCTAGTTGAGCACCAGTAATTGCTGACTTACTAGAAGCAACAATCTTGATTCTTGTACCACCAGGTAGGTCGGTATTGAAGTTAGTTGAAGTACGCGCAGCCTTACAGATTTGAGCAGCTACGTTCTGGTCATAGGTGTATGCCAGAGCATTACCCATCTCAGCTGTGTACTGAGAACGCACGTCGTAGTGGTTCTTAGCTTCATCAATGTCTGCAACGAAGGCTTGTGATACAAGCTTGTCGTCGATCTTGATGACAGCCTCAGCGTGCTTAACCTGGGACCCTACTAGCATAGTGCCAGGGGTATGATAAGACGCCGAATTGAGACCAATAATTGGGAAGCTTGCGCTCTTGCCTTGACTGATCGTACGAACCTTATGAAGGTTCTCAAAAATTGTGGCCTTACGGAAAGCAGTTAATACTTCTCCGCCATAGACCTGCAAGAACAAACTATTGTCCTGTGCCCACGACGCATCGGTCGTGTTATTAACCACACCCAAGCGGGATGCGGTCATATTTGGTGCAGCCATTTGTTAGTGGGGCTCCTTAATTAATTACAGAAGTACCCGACCAAATCTCCCTACACACTGGGTGTCCTCCGCAGAGGGCCATTGATTCAGTGAGCAGATCTAGGTGTACATATAATAGACATATCTTCAATACTTACAAAATGCTGGACCTTTTCAATTTGTCTGAAACTTTTTTCCTGAATGCGGGGTCTGATGAATACAAAGGATTCGACATTGCTTCTACAAGCTGAGCAGTGGAATCAAAACGCTCGCCTGTCTGCGTGCTGGCACGGCCTCCAATCAACTTTGGTTCACGACCTTCGGTGGCAGTGCGTTTTGCCGCAATCCCCGCAATCGCTAACTTCACCGCAGGTAAAGGTTGAGAGTTAATGATTGCATTGAATCCATCAACTTCATCCTTTGACAAGTTTTTTCCTGCCCATTCAATGAGTTGATTGTATTCAGACTCACCACCATATTCAGCTTTAATCTTACTGATCTCAACTTCCGTTAGTTGGCTGTCTTTAGCAACTTGATAGTTGAGTCCAGATAAATAGGCATCAACCATTTCACGTTGGAACCCAGCACCTTCCAGATCTTTGTAGTCATCATCTGAAAGCTTGCCTTCTTCTGTCCATCGTTGAGTCATTGAGTTGAAATCAATCTCATTCTCTTCAAATCTTTCGCCGATGTAATCCCCGTAAAGTTCACGAGCGGTGTATTCAGGCTTCTCTTCTTCTTCCTCTGTTTCTGCTTTGTCCTCTGTCGTTGCTTCTTCTTTAGGTTTTTCTTCTTTAGGTTGTTGACCTAGCTTGGATTCAAGTTCTTTATAAGCCTTCTCTAAATCTTCAGGGGTTTTATATTTCCCTGCTAATAAAGATTCAGGCTCTTCTGTTTTAGCTTCTGGTTCTGTTGGAGTGTCAGTGTTCAACTCCTTTAACATCTCCTCATTTTCTGAGGAGAGTGCAGGGGTTTCTTCTGTTCTGAAAGTTACGGGTTCTGGCATGGTGGGTTACTTAATGGTGATAGTTCTAGTGTCGTCATCACGTGTGACTTCACAGGCAGCGGTAGAAGGAGCAGCTTTAGGTTCTTCCTTTACTTCTCCAATGGTGATTTCTCTTGGTTGTGGTTGAGGTACGTCAGCAGGTGGACCAATTAAAGAAACAGGATCACCTTCTTTAACAGGTGCTGGCTCTTTAATGTCAGGCACAATTGGCTTGGGCTTAGGTGCTACCGCTTCAGGCTGCGGGGACTTGTTCGGTTCCTTCGGTGTTGTTGCCATCAGGTGTTCCTCCTTGTTGTTGTTGGATGTAGCTCTCCGCTAGTTTGGCGAAGGCCGGAGATTTCATTCCGGCTTGTAAGTTTTCTTGTGTTTGTTGATCCTCCATTTGTTGACGTTGGGCATCTTCAGCTGCTTGTGCTTCAGCTTCTAATTCCTCCGCTGTTTTAATAAGGTTAGTTGTATCTATAGATTCAGATGCTGCCAGTCTTGCAATAGCTTCTGGAACATTTACATATTGAGCCATCGCATCAGCACCAAGTGCTTGACCAACTGTTGTAAAGAAGTCAATGAGTTTATTCCTGTCATCACCTCTACCAATTGCATCTAATCCTGTTACTGGTTTTGGATTAACAACTGCTTGACCATCAACCTTAGGGAAAGGAGATAGTTTCTTTTGCTTACGCAATAGATGCATAAGACGACGGACTAGTGGCAGTTGTAATTCTTGAGTAAGGATGGAATACAACCCACCAATACCAGCTTCTAGTTCTTGACTCATGTATCTGATTTCTTCTGCTGTAACTCTTTCACCTGGTCGTTGAATTGCTGTGTTGAGAAGGAAAGCAAACTGCAATCTCTCTTCAATTCTTTGGATCATGTCTAGAACTACAGCGAAGTCTTGTCCCTTTTGACTTTGAATAACAGTTACGTCAGCTGCGTTGCCTTGAACGATGGAACCGTTCGGTGCGTTTTGAAGAGTGCGAGGCCGAGTCGAACCGGCTGGATTGCAAAGGAAAAGAATCTTTGCAGACGCAGCAGCTCCTTCAAGCATTGCTTGGTAAAGACCCTCTAGCGCATACAAATCTCCCTGATATTCTTCTACGTAACCACGTCCATATTCCTCACCATCGACTCGATTAAACCTAAGCGGAACCCATGGAGAAGATTCTTTATCACACGTTCCGTGAGTACCAGGGATTTCTTTACCGAAAGCTTCTTGATACCAGTAACACTTCTTTTCCTCGAACTCCACACAGGTATAGACCTTGACTGACTTCTTGTTATAAGCCTTCTCTTCATCTGTGTTGTCTTCTTCTACAGAGTTGAGGAAGTCTTCAGGTAAAGCTTCGGGATAACATTCTTCTTGGATAACAATCTTAGATATTGCGCCCATCGGATCACGGACTACACAATATCTATTAAGGTGAATAACTTTTATACCTTCAGTGTCTACATATAAGAGAACATTACCTCCTACTAGTAAATGTTTAAATGCTTCATGTAAAGAAGCTCTGCCATTAGCAGTCTCTAGGACTGTCATCACAGCATTCTCTACACGAACCAATGCCTGATCTAATTCAGCTTTAACTTCTGGTCCTTGTTCAGCTACACGTAAAGCAAGGTCATCAATCTCTAATTTAAAGAAGGCAGAGTTAGGAGGGAAGAGAGAAATTAATAACTTACTTGCTAAGTAATTAACACCACGTGCTCCGAGTGATTGGTATGGAGTCTTTAAACTTCCACGGTCCCCGCCACCATCTTCAGGGATTAAGCCAGGAATAGTTACCTTGCTTGCATCCCTTCCTCTTTGCAATGCAGGGGAACGATTAGTAAGAAGGCGTTCATAAGTCGCCGCAACCATCCCCTGTTTTTCTTCACCAGAGTTATATGGCTGACCAGAACGGTCAGCATTCATGGCTAAATTTAGATCCATTTAATTAGGCAGCTCATGTAGTACGAGTACTAGCTGCTGGAATAGACAACGATGTTGCTGCACCTGTAGTAGCAGGAATCCCATCAGAAGTACGGTACTTCCGACGACCACGCATCTTTGCTCTAAGTGCAGGAGCCTCATCAATAGATGGTGCTACTTCATCAGCGCTTTTCTGTACTGGTGGTGGGGGTGGTGCCTCAGCTATTCGTTTCTGTTCTTCTAAACGAGCAGCAGCTTGTGCTTGTGCTGTTTGATATCTCTCTTCAGATTCAGCAGCTTGTGCATCGTATCTTGCTTGAGCTGCTGCTCTTGCTTCTTCCGCTTGAGCAGCCTGAGCAGCTAATGAAGATTCAAATTGAGAGGCGCTTTCAGCTAAACGAGTATCGAAATTAGCTTGCTGTTGTGCACGTAGTGCTTCCTGGTCAGCAGCAAGTTGTTCCAACTGTGCAGCTTGATTCGTACGCATATTTTCCATGCGTTCGTTGTGCTGTTGTTGTTGGATTTCTTGTTGCCTTCGAGCATCTTCACGTGCTCTGCGAGCTGCACCTCCATCACCGCACATGATTAAGCCTCTGTGTTTTGTTGTTCAATGTAGACGCTTTGTAGCATACGGACTACTTTACGTTCACCTACACTCATCCATATTTGCCTATCTGTCCAGTCTTCGCCAGGGCATTGTTCAGGATAAGTTTCCTCTAATACTTTAAGGAATGCTTCGTCAATTGGTGGCCAATAAGAATCAGTCATGATAAAGAGATTGGATCAAAGAGATTTACACGACCTGTGTCGTGGTTGTAATCACCGTGTCTAAGGATTCGACTAAGCCGTGCATTAAGTACAGCATCAGACAAAGTGTGACCAGCTTTTAGGTATGCCTTTGCTACTTTCTCCCACATGTTTGGAAGATCGATAGCAGTGCCGATAATTTTTTCAGCAGTTTTTGGACCCACTCCTTTTAACCCTGGATAATTGTCAGCTGAATCTCCAATTAAAGTTTGAAGCATCCATGTTCTATCTGCTTCAGTTGTACTAATAATTTCCAGTTCATCTTTCGCTAATAATAAACCAGGGATAGTTCTCATATCTTTATCAGGCGAAACAATTACAGGTCGATTGAGTTCTCCATTAGTAGCAAGGATACCCATTGCATCATCACCTTCTAAACCTGGATAGGTTTGATGCTTAAAAGTTTTCTTTAACCACTTCGTTAAATCACGCAGACCAAGAGGCTTACGTTTACCTAAACGATTCTCTTTGTATTCTCTAAACAGATCATGTCTAAAGGTGGGATGGTCACTGCAACACATGATGGGGTCATCACCTGGATCATCAGTTGCAAGCTTCATCCAATCGAGTTTGGTATAGACCAGATCTTTAACTTCCTTTTCATCAAGAGAAAGAGTATGGATGTCTTCATCCCAACGGATGTCATGCTCACAAGCACAGCAGGCTGAGTAAAGAAGGTAGTCAGCATCAATTAGTAAGGTCATGATCCGAAGTACTGAGACATGGGTACGACAAGACGGCCTGTTTGCTGGTCATAAAGCAGCTTGTCTACTGCTCCTGTTTGTCCACTGAATCTGTTCTTCAATACTCTTATCTGCATCTCACTGCGTTCAGCTAGATCTCCTTGTTGATTTCGTTCTGCTCCAATTACAAGGTCAGATAACTGGGCTATTGCATGGCTGCCCCTTAGTTGGGATAGAGAAGTTTGTGCTCCTTCTTCATGACCACGACCTTCAGGTCTTTTGAGATGAGAGACAAGTATCAAGCCAACACCTGTGTTCTCAACCACCTGTCTTAACTTCGTGCAGGTCACATCCAATGCACGTCGTTCATCTAAGTCAGCGATACCACTAACCACAATTGTTAGATGGTCAACGACACATACATCTACCTGCTCAACTGTTGCCAGGTAATGGATCTGTTCAATCAACCTATCTGGATCCATCGATCCAAAGTGGTCATATAAAAAAAGTCTGCCCGTGCCGAGGATACGGTCAAAGGCAGATTTCAATGCAGACCTATCAGCAAGTGTAGGGTCTAAATGAATAGGAAGCGATAACTCAACACCAACAATTCCCTGAAGAGAACGTTGCATGCTTTCTTCTAGGTTGATGCATCCAACTTTCAATCCTTTATTAAGGAAGTGGTGTGTGATTTCACGACAGATAGAGGTCTTACCTGTTCCACTACCAGCTGTAACTGTGACCATTTCTCCTTTTCTAAATCCTCTTGTAGCTGTATTGAGCTGGGGCCATGGGTAATCACAGACGGAAGCAGTACCAGGCTTAACAAGTTCTTCCCATAGATCTGATGCGTTAACAATTCCATCTGGTCTGACTGGTGTTGCTTTCCAAAGCAGATCTTTTAGGTGAGCACCTTCACCATGGATCAGCATTTCATTGGCATCTTTACGAGGGAGACGACAAATAGCTGCCTTCCCCGCAGGGAGCACCATCATTCCTTCTTCGGCTGCCTTAATACCTGGGTCGTCGTTATCAAAACAAAGGACAACACGTGCAAATTGGGAGAGCCATTTGAGATTGGCTGCTAAATATTTCTTTGCAGATTGAGCACCGTTAGGTAATGAAACGACAGGAAATTTATTTCCTTGTATTTGGCTGACACTCATTGCATCAACCTCCCCTTCTGTTACGACACAGAAAGCACCTGTACTTGTGCCATGGTTTTGTCTCCAGATGTGCTGACCCCAGAGTTGGATGTTGCTGGTATCACCAATCCAACGGAAGCGTTTATCAGAGAAGCGGATGTGTTGTGCGGCTGGCTTGCCTAGTTGATCTCGATAGGTGGCAACTTGAACAGTCTCACCTTTGTAACTAGACGTGCCATATCCATAGAGCTGAGTTGTGTCTTCATTAATGCATCTCTTCTTGAGAGGTTTACATGTAACAAACTCAAGCAATTCAGGCTTAGGTGGTGGAGCTAAGACAGGCATAGGTTCAGGTTTCTTATCTTTTGATGGTTGATATTGGTAGTCACAACCAAAGCAGGTGGCATGACCATCATCAAACCAAGCGAGGTTATCTTTACTGCCACATTCAGGGCACGGTCCGTGTTTCACGAACTTGCTTTTGCTTTTCATGTTCTTCCCAGTGGTGGATTAGGAGTTGTAGTTCTTTGATTCGTTGCTTGGCTACATCGATACGTTCTTGTGTAGTCACCTTGGTGTTCTCCATGTATCGAGCTGGTCAATTAACCAACCGTTGTATTTAGGACTAACTGTTTTGCAATGCGGGCAAGGATAACTTGACCAAGCAAGGCCATAGATTCTGGTTGTGTGTTCACAGTTAGGGCACATGATGTTCTTCCCATCAGTACCAGCACGATCTCGTTTCTCGATTAACGCATAGTCCTCAAGGACTGTTTGTTCATCACCGTTAACGACAATCTTTTTAGTGCCTTGAAGTGGAGTCATTTGAACCAAGTGGAAGGTATGAATCCTTCTGACCAAATGAAGTCGTGGCGATCAGCCCATTGTCCATAGGTCAGAGAACGTTTGGCTTTGCTTAACTTGACCCGTGCATTTTGAAAACACATACGGATATCTAAGTCAGGGTGTTGATCTCGAACAGCCAACATCTTGCGTCTATCTGCTGCATCAAACACTCCTTTTGCTTCAACGATGATCCCGTTTTCAAGGATAAAGTCAGGGCAATAGGAACTTTCAATGCGATAGAGGAGAGTCAACCCTTCATAAGTAAAAGGTTGACCTCTCTTCTTCAGACTTGTAGCGATCCCAGCTTCAAACTTACTGCGAAATCTAAAAGTCCCCCGCGTCGTTGGCTTCGACTGCTTCCGTGGTTGAGCTGGCTTCTTCGGTCCAGCCTTCTTCCGTTTCGAAGCCGTAGTTTTGCGCGCCTGGGGCATAGTCCACCTTCTTAATAATTTGAGCGGCGCTTACCTGAATCTTGATACCCACCCCTTGAGATGGGTTGTCATATCCAGAAGCAATGAAAGAAATTCTTCCTTCTGTACCAGGACCAAGCTTGCTGAGTGGTGCTTTATCTGTAATAGGTTTGCCGTTTGCATCGAAGAGTTGAGGTGGGCTGTTCTCCCAACGAGTGCCATCTTGTCTGACACCACCTGTCTTTCTCTTCATACGAATGGTGAAATATTCTTCACCGTTAATTGATTCAAAACCAAACGGCATGTTGGCCAGTTTGAATTTCTTATCTGGGTTTGCACTCTTGAGTTGTTTCTTCCAGCTCTCAAGTAATTCACCCAAAGCTTTTTCAATTTCAACTGAAGATTCAGCAGGTATGAGTGCTGTTACTTTCCATGATGCTGGTTCGAACTTTGTATCTGGATCAACCAACCAGCTGTATTGAAATTGGCAACGTGGTGTGGTGAGTTTGATTTGTTCTGATTTTAAGTAGTTCATGTGATGAAGTAGTTACTGGTCCGAACAGTGGACGGATCTAACTTTCCAAGTTCTGGCTTGGGTGGCAGAGTCCTTTCACTATCCGTTGGAATCTGATGTAGGAGCCCCGTGGTGAGTGGAGTCAACCAATCTGTTGAGTACATCTCAGCAAATGATTGACGTACAGAGTCACGCAGCTGGCTCATTTCTGCGGGAGTCGTAACGAAACAGTCGTGAACACCTCCAAGATTTAGTACGCCACTAGATATAGCGTGGATTGTGGCGAAAGACATATGACTAGCGTCAAAGCTATGCACAATGTTGGGACTTAAACCACATCCCATCCGACGTGAGTCAAGAGTGGTGTCCTCGGTTTTGGCCCTGATATCTAGGTGCACATCAGATAAGTATTTCAATCTGATACGTGTGTCTTTCATGCTTGGGTATTCCTGATGAACCAACAAACCTGATGGTGTTGTCCACTTAAGAGGAACATTCTTCTTAGCTGCAATACGACCAACCTTTTTGAACCATTCCATTGCACGTACAGCAGGACCAATTAGTTCAGATGATTGTTGATGAAGGATCTTGGCCATGAAGTGCATGGTGGTCATAGCTCCTGGTTGTGTGGTCCATGCGTTGCCGTTAAATAGAAGCTTGGCTCTATCAATTGCCCACTCATAGCAGTAGTGATAGAAGGCCATTGGTGTAGCTGAATAGGGCAAGGTCATTACACCTGACTTGGCTAAAGATCTATCTGGTTGTAGAAGCAGCCACTTATCTGCACGTGGATCATCACTATCACGTAGCACTACATTCACACGGTTAATTACTGTGTTGTAGATATCTTGTGGCTGGTCGTTCTCTTTCAGATTGACAAGCTCACCCATCTCTTCTGATCTAAGGAGACTGGCATAGTGTTGAATCCCAGAGCAGGTGCAATCCAACATGATTGGTAGATGACAGATATAACCGTGACCTTGTTCTGTGTATTCGTAGTAACTACGGCAGAAGGCAAGGAAACTCCATGGCTTATCTGCTCTCATCCAGAACTCAACGTGTTGCCATGGGTCAGACCCAACCATGCGGATGAACTGCCTATGTTCATGGACCCAATCAATGCGTGTCCTCCAATCGGTCTTCCCCAATCCATAGAGGTTTGCACCATGGACACGTAACCAATCAGCTTCCTCTTCTGTTGAGATAGGTGTGCCGTTAGTGAACTGAAGAAGGCAGCGACTTACATCATTCCCTTGTGGATTTAGATACGGCGGCCTGTAATAAAGACGACCTCTAAAGTCCAGACTCATTGGGAAGTACAGCTCTTCTTCTTCTTTGAAGCGGCGTGCTACCCATAAAGTTTTTGCTTGATGGATACGAGCTGTTCTTGTCTTCTCGTTCTTCTCACAGATATACCTTGCTCTCTTTCTCCACTTCAATACATCAGGATGATCTTCTTCTAAGTGTTTGGGATAAGGAGGAACAGGCCAACCTTCACGTGGTAACAAGCACCCTATTTCTAAGTTGGTTTCATAAGCATGAGTCACCTGTTCAAGCATCCAATTATCAACACGCCATGCCACGGCTTGATGCACGTTGGCTGCCATCATGAAAGGTTCTGATCCATCACAATGCTTGTCGATAATTTCAGCGTTGGATTTAAATAATTTCAGTGGAAGTTTGGGGTCTAAGTAACCACCACTAAGAGGAGAATCCCATGGTCTTGGTTGTACCAACATGGGTAACCACGTCGGTGTCATTAGTCGCTGTTCTTTCTTTACGTTTTCAATCCACTCCATGCATTGCTCTGTTGGTTGAACGATGCGACGTGGTGGTTTACCTCCTTCCAATACGATCTCAATCATTCCTGTTTCTCTTGCAATCAATTCAATAAGGAACACACCAGATGCCATGCGTTCCTTTGGACTCCACATTTCTGTGTTACTCATCCGTCGGATTGAAGCAACACGATGTGACTTACGACTACGGCCACGTCGATAGCTAAACAACTCACGTTGAGTAGCACGATCTAACATCGTTTCAATCCATAGCTTTTCGGCTATCTCGATTGCAACTGAGTGAAGAGTTTGATTAGAACTAATGCTGTCTATTACAGTACGGACAGCCGCAGCTGCCACTTGTGGTGGGGGCAGGTGCGTGATAGGCGATAGCAAGGCGAAGGCTTTCCCAGCCTTCCCTTGTTCTATTCTTTTTCGAACAGCACGTAAGTGGATAACAATCTGATCGATGCCATGAACAGTTAAGGCTTCACCCCACTTACTCAATGACTCCATTCGATTGCGTTGCTGCTTGTTTGTAATCAAGTTGACTCGATCACATCCAAGAGAAATCATTTCCTTTTCTAGTGCTTCTTGATCTGCACTAGTACGTGTCATACCTCTGTACCTGCAAAGAATGCCATACGTAATAAAACTCTTAGCGATGGTTCAATACCTGGGAACTTATCTGTTGCCCACTTATCAAATTTATCCTCAAGAACTACTGCACGATCTGGCCCTGTTGGCAGTGCATCTGGACAATAAGTCCAGTACTCTACCTTCTTATCATGTGGGTTCTGCCAATAACCTGTTGTCCAACCTATGATTGGATGAAAGTAAAGAACTTGTCCATCATTGTTGGAATCTTTTTTAGTTGGTGGCCTATCTTTTATTAGATAGACATTACTTTTTTCGCTGCACTTTTCCGTTGATGTTGATACTTTTGGCATGAGGATACCTGTTTTGTGTGAATTTAAGGGCTTCAGTTTTTGTTCTTGCTTTAATAGTTGTCTTCATCTTTGGTGACGCACCAAGAACTACATCAACACTCCACAATGGAGCACTGCGATTATCAGTACGACTGAGGCCAACACCAAGTGAAGGCACGTATTCTTCTGCCCATTGGAAGGCAGAGTTTTCCATGCTCATGTCTTATCTAGAAAGATTCGAAAGTCCTTACGACTTAATTGGTGGTGAGTTGTTTCATATGTCCTGCCATTCCTAAATGTGCAGGCTGTATATGGCAGGTGATGATTCGCCACTTCGATATAGGAATCCAATGCATTTAATGCATCACTCCTTGTCGAAAATGTACCTTCAATCTCTGTCCATGAGTTACTCGTTTCAATCTCACCAAATTCTGTAAGTCCTGTTCGTTGGAAAATGACATACATCGGTGGTGTCATTTCTCCTGATCTGGTTTCTTTCGTTTGTGTTCTTTCTTGAGCCATGCTTTGTTCTCTTCTGATTGTTGGTGTAAGCCTGTGAACAGGCCATGGAATTCATGTTTGGGATCCTCTCTCCCTGACTCTCGGTAGAGCATTTCAAGTCGAGCTTGGCGTTCGGCTTGCTCTTTGACCCATTCTGGGCCCATCCCGTTACTCATTGTCTTGATACTCAGGACAGAATGTACGTAACGCATGCTCTGCCCATTCAGCAGAATAAATAGCCATTTGATTTGGCCACCGACTCTTAGGCGTTCCGTACTTCTTTTCTCTCCAATCTTCAAACTCTTGGATGAGTGTTAGACGTGAAGGCATTAGCTCTTCTTCCATTCGACCGAAGGCACTGTGCATATGGTGTGGTGGGTAGACATTTAGCATTGTCCACTAATTAACAACACCATGGCTAGTGCTTTGTCACAAAAAAAAAGCCACCCCAGGTTGAGGTGGCTTTATTCGCTTGTGTGAGGAGCACTACCGTTCTAGCCCGAAGGCACTAACTGTGCATCTAGTTTTTCCTCATGAGACATCATTCGGTCCTCGCAATAAATCTGTACTGCGTACCAAACAGAGAATTGAATGCAATTACGGAGCGTGTAAGTGTCCCATCCTGGTGGAATGAGATCTTCATATCCAACTCCGTGGTCATTTAATAAATCCTCTATGTCGTCTTCATGATTAAAGAAAAACTCTTGGAGTTCATGGTGATAAATAAATCCATTCACTCCTCCTTCACAGCCGTGGTTAGAAACATCTCTGCATTCTTGGATGTCCTCAAAGCGGGCATCTAATGCAGCCCATAATCTGTTCCAAGTCATGATCTTTTATGCGTTGTGGTGGATGCTGAGTGTGAGCCCAGCAGGGAGAGGCCGTAGCCCCTCCGTGATGGGTTCAGTCCTGCTTTAACAGCTTGAATTGAAGAAGACTCCCATCTTCCCCAACCAGCTCCTTGTACTTACTCGTAAGC